>OHAS01001252.1_pt1 | contig 20690 bp, 24 predicted proteins | sample 1577131 | NCBI WGS metagenome assembly OHAS01 (sample SAMEA3541566, study PRJEB24748) | human gut metagenome | biome: human gut; feature: human-associated habitat; material: faeces | place: China | collected 2012 | reverse complement strand
TGATGGGCGCGCCATTTCATATGGTGGGTATAGCGCAGTTGGTTAGCGCGTCAGATTGTGGCTCTGAAGGCCGTGGGTTCGAATCCCATTACCCACCCTTCCCTTTATGGGATGTTGGGCTATCGCCAAGGGGTAAGGCATAGGACTTTGACTCCTACATTCGCTGGTTCAAATCCAGCTAGCCCAGTTATTAATAGGACTTGACTTCTAAGTGAAACGCTTGGAAGTGGGTCCTTTTTTTGGTGTTATATATTCTTTTTCTTTTCAAATTAAGGAACAACAGGAAGTTCCCGCATGGGCGCTTTCGCTCGTTAAGCACGTAGCGGTATGGGATTGTCAGAAAAACACCTGACAACCCTCATACCGACGTGCTTAAAACCCATGCGGGAAGCTTCCTATTGTTCCTAAGTTTGATAACAAAAAGATTAGTAATCATTACGGGAAAAATGTAGAGTTAGTTTCATTGAAGATGTGTGTGCAGGGCAGGTATGTGTAAATAGTTGTTGCTAATCTTTTAAGAATTCCAGTGATTTGTTTAAGAAAAGATTTGTATCACGTGGGTACAAATGCGCAAGTATCTGGCATGCGTAGTTGGCATGCCGATACTTCTGCGTATTTGTCTTAGCGGGAGCGCCCACGTGATGCAAACTTTTCTTAACAAAACACGGAATCTAAAAAAATAGCAGCAATTAATTACCCATCTGTCGTCACCGCTTATTGAAAAACCAATCCAATTGTGTTATCCTATATTATATGGGGTTACAAAGGAAAGGAGAAAGTCTAAATTGTTACTATCAGAATTAGAGCAGGGGGCTAAGGTTTTACTACTGCTTACGATTGATGGCAAACATTTTGAGTTTGAGACAATCGTGCAGGGAAAGCACAAGCATGATGTTTTGTTTGAGCCGATTCGCAAAGACCAGAAAATTTTGAATGTTCAGAGCGACCAGGTTGATGTAGACATTATGTATATGCGTGAAGATGACAAACCGATTTTGTGGAAAGAGGCGAAGATGGATTGTATTCGCCACAAACACAAAATTTACTATGCATCGGAAGCGGCGAACGAAGGTCGTGAGTACAATCGGCGCGGCGCATACAGATTGTATATCGGAGAAGAAATTCACGCAAGAATTGGGCATAGCGGGCGTGAAAAAATCGTTCATCTCAAAGATTTAAGCAACACCGGATTTGCCTTTATTTACAAGGAAGAATTAAAGGACGCAGATGGTGCATTCGTCTATATGACATACATGGCGCAGTACGAAAAAAAAGTTACGGAAATTGCCTTGTTTGGAAAAATCGTAAGGACGATGCCGCTTGACGATGGACGTTTTTTGTACGGATGTGCTCTAATGAAGAAAAATGAGATGATTGGGCATTATATTAATCAAAAGCAAATGGAACAGCTGGCGAAGAAAAATGAACGTTTAAAAAATAAAACAGCGAAAAACTTCCCATCTGTCTAAATAAATGAAAACGGAGGAATTTATTATGTTAGTTTCAGCAGAGGAAATGTTAACCAAAGCAAAAGCAGGAAAATATGCGGTTGGCCAGTTTAATATCAACAACCTTGAGTGGACGAAGGCAATCCTTCTTACAGCTCAGGAATTAAATTCACCGGTTATTCTTGGTGTGTCTGAAGGTGCCGGAAAGTACATGTGCGGTTATAAAACCGTTGTTGGTATGGTAAATGGAATGCTTGAGGAATTGAACATCACAGTTCCGGTTGCTCTTCACCTTGACCACGGCAGTTATGAAGGCGCAAAAGCTTGTATCGAGGCAGGATTTTCCTCCATCATGTTCGATGGCTCTCATTATCCGATTGAGGAAAATGTTGAGAAAACAAAAGAACTGGTAGCTATCTGTAAAGAAAAAGGATTGTCTATTGAAGCAGAAGTTGGTTCAATCGGCGGTGAAGAAGACGGTGTCATTGGTGCCGGTGAGTGTGCAGATCCGAACGAGTGTAAGATGGTTGCTGACCTTGGTGTTACCATGTTAGCAGCAGGAATCGGTAATATTCATGGTAAATATCCGGAAAACTGGGCAGGACTCAGCTTTGATACGTTGGCTGCTGTTCAGGAGAAAACAGGAACGATGCCGCTTGTACTTCATGGTGGTACCGGAATTCCGGAAGATATGATTAAGAAAGCAATCTCTCTTGGTGTATCTAAGATTAACGTAAACACAGAGTGCCAGCTTGCGTTCCAGGAAGCAACACGTGCTTACATTGAAGCAGGCAAAGATTTGGAAGGTAAAGGTTTTGACCCACGTAAATTGCTTGCTCCGGGTACAGAAGCAATCAAGGCAACAGTAAAAGAAAAAATGGAATTATTTGGTTCGGTTGGAAAAGCCTGACATTAAATTTTTGCATAAAAAAACAGTCATGTGACATACTAATTTCGTAACGTATTCACAAGAATGCAGCGAAGGAGGAAAACATGGCTAAGAATTTTTTAGATGAGTATAACGATACTCAGAATAACAGCAAAAATGATAGCAAGAATACAAGCAGAAATTCCAGCAAAAATGCAAGTAAAAACGCTGGTAAAAATGCAAGTAAGAATGCGAGCAAAAATAGCAGCAAGAACCGTGCAAAAGATTCTGCTGCAAACAATTCCAAAGATTGTTATTAATTTTCCGGAGCCGGTCGATTAAGACCGGCTCTTTGGTCATAATGACGCAGAGGCTGGAATAGATTAAAAAGAAAAGGGTATGATATGAAACCTAATCTAGTGTCTTTTTCAGAAGCGTCAAAATATATTTACCACAGTAAAACACTTCTCGTGGATTTGCGAAGCAGGGAAGCATTTGCAACGTCACATATTTCCGGTGCGTGGAATATCCCGTATGAGGAACTTTCACAGTATCAGGAAGAAATGATGAACTACGACAGAATTATTTTTTACTGCGACCATGGAAATCATAGTCTGCAGGCGGCAAGAGAACTGGCGAAAAAAGGAAAATGGGCATCCAGTATTGCCGGAGGATACGAAGAAATGAAAAAATGAGGTTACTATGAAACAGTATGAATTGATTGCACCGTGTCATTTTGGAATGGAGGCGGTGCTGAAACGTGAAATACAAAATCTTGGTTATGAAATATCGCAGGTGGATAATGGCAAAGTGACATTTTTCGGAGATGCGGCGGCAATCGCCCGTGCCAATATTTTTCTGCGGACAACGGAACGAATTTTGCTGAAAATTGACAGTTTCCGTGCGACGAGTTTTGATGACTTGTTTGAGGCGGTAAAAGCGATTCCGTGGGCGGATTACATACCGGAAGACGGAAAGTTCTGGGTGACGAAGGCAAACTCTGTGAGCAGTAAACTGTTCAGTCCGTCGGACATTCAGAAAATTGTGAAAAAGGCAATGGTTGAAAAACTCAAACAGACCTACCACACGGATTGGTTTGAAGAGACCGGGGCGTCTTACCCACTTCGGATTAGTATTGTGAAAGATATTGTGACGATTGGGCTGGATACGACCGGAGAGTCACTTCACAAACGCGGTTACCGCAAATTTACGGCACCGGCACCGGTTACGGAGACATTGGCGGCAGCGATGATTCTGCTTTCGCCGTGGCATGCCGATCGTATGCTGATTGATCCATTCTGCGGAAGTGGAACGATACCAATTGAAGCAGCGATGATTGCTTTGAATATGGCGCCGGGGATGAACCGTGAATTTACTGCGGAGAGCTGGAAAAATCTCGTGCCGAAAAAGGCGTGGTACGATGCAATTGATGAAGCGGAAGACACTATCCAAAATGATGCAGAGATTCATATTCAGGGATATGACATAGACGATGAGGTGCTGAAAATGGCGAGGGCAAATGCAAAACTTGCCGGTGTGGATGAGTACATTCATTTCCAGCAGCGTGATGTGGCTGATTTTAATACACCGAAAAAGTATGGTTTTGTAATCAGCAATCCGCCGTATGGCGAGCGTCTCTCGACCAAAGAAGAAATGTTTGATTTGTACAAAACGGTTGGACGTGTGATGTCAGAAAATGATACGTGGTCGTTCTTTTTGCTAAGTGGATATGAGGATGCGCAAAAGGCTGTGGCAGCGGGCGGAAACCGAAAAAAAGCAACGAAAAACCGTAAAATTTACAATGGCATGATGAAAACGTATTTGTATCAGTACATGGGCGAAAAACCGCCGGTGAGAAGAAAGGATAAAAAAGAAAATGAGTAAAAAACGATTGGTTTTTGCAACCGGAAATCAGGGAAAAGTCAACGAATTCCGCCAGATGCTAGGTGATGACTATGAGATTTTATCTATGAAAGATATTGGTGTGGATATTGATATTGTAGAGGACGGAAAGACATTTGAAGAAAATGCTGTGATTAAAGCGAAAGCAGTTATGGAAGAGACCGGCGAGATGGTTCTCGCGGACGATTCCGGTTTTGAGGTAGATTATCTGAACAAAGAGCCGGGGATTTATTCAGCGAGATATTTGGGGGAAGATACCCCGTATTCAATTAAAAATGCGGAGATTCTCAAACGCTGTGAGGGTGTGCCGGATGAAAAGAGAGACGCCAGGTTTGTCTGCGTGATTGCCTGTGCCTACCCGGACGGAACAGTTGATACGGCAACGGGAATTATTGAAGGAAAACTTGCTAAAGAGCCAAAAGGAGAGAATGGATTTGGCTACGACCCGATTTTTTATCTGCCGGAGCGAGGCATGACGACCGGAGAAATGGAGCCGGAAGAGAAAAATGCAATCAGCCACCGCGGCATTGCAATCCGTAAAATGGTTGAGATTTTGAAAAAGAGAGGCGAGGCATAATGAAGGCACTGATTTTTAGTGATTCACATGGAAGAACCGAAAATCTTGTAAAAGCAATGGACAGGTATCCGGATTTTCAGGCGATTTTTCATCTTGGGGATGTAGGAAATGATGAGGCTTATATCCGTTCGCTGACTCCGTATCCGGTTTATATGGTGAGAGGAAACTGTGACTTTTCATCTTCGCTCAAAGAGAGTATGGTGATTGAATTTGGCGGCAAGCGCATTGCGATGTGTCATGGACACCGATATCTTTCGTATGGCGGGGCGCCGGACGCTCTGCGCTACTTTGGGCTGCAAAATCATGCCGATGTTGTTATGTTTGGACATACGCATGTGCCGTATTTAGAGAAAACGGATGACTTGATTCTTTTGAATCCGGGGAGTATTTCAAAACCGAGACAGGATAATAAAATTCCCACCTACACGGTGATGGAAATTCGTGAAGATGGGAAAATAGATTTTCGTATGTGTGAAATGCCTTACTAAAAAAGTGCTAAAATTGCGTTGAATACGCCGGTGCTGGCAACGGCCATAATAATTCCGGCAAGCAGTACGCCACCCATGCATGCTAAAATCGAGGATTTAAAATCCATATCGAGAAGACTGGCAGCGAGTGTACCGGTCCATGCACCGGTGCCCGGCAGCGGAATACCAACAAAGAGAAGCAGTGCGACGAATGTACCTCGTCCTGCTTTTTCTTTTAATTTCTGTCCGCCCTTTTCGCCTTTTTCCAAGCAGAATCGGAAGAACTTGCCAATGCCCTTTTTATCGGAACCCCAAATCAAAATTTTTCTTGCGAAAAGGTAGATAAAAGGAACCGGCAGCATATTACCAATTACACAGATGATGTAAGATGGTATAAGCGGCAGTCCGAAAACAACGGAATAAGGGATGGCACCACGCAGTTCAACAATAGGCACCATGGAAATGAAAAACAAAATCAGATATTTTACAAACATAATATTTCTCCTAATAATAAACAATTGTTGGATAAGTCCAATCCATATTGTACATGATATGTGTAGGGAGCGTCAAGAAAAAGTATAATTTTTTTGAAAAAAGTGTTGACAAAATGGATGTTTTTGGTATAATGAAGAAGTCGCTGTGAGTGACGCATGGGATCTTAGCTCAGCTGGGAGAGCATCTGCCTTACAAGCAGAGGGTCACAGGTTCGAGCCCTGTAGGTCCCATTGAACTTTTCAATTGTGAAAAGTTTTTATATATGTCAAGACAGTTTCGTCTTGGCAGTTTAGATGGCGGGATAGCTCAGTTGGCGAGAGCACACGGTTCATACCCGTGGTGTCGGGGGTTCGAATCCCTTTCCCGCTACTACAGACCTCCGAAGGTAACTTCGGAGGTCTTTTGTATATCTTGACATAGCATGAGAAGAAAGTGAGGTAAGACACGATGAGAATTGGAATGGGATATGATGTGCACCGCTTGGTGGAAAATAGAGAATTGATTCTTGGCGGTGTGACGATCGATTATGAACTGGGACTTTTAGGCCATTCGGATGCGGATGTTTTACTGCATGCGATTATGGATGCTCTGCTCGGTGCGGCTGCTCTTGGTGACATTGGCAAACATTTTCCGGACAATGATGAGAAATATCGTGGTGCAGACAGTCTGTGGCTGTTAGAGTGTGTCCGTGGCAAAGTGAAAGAGGCGGGATATGTTGTTGGAAATGTGGATGCAACCATTATTGCACAGAAACCGAAGATGCGTCCGTATATTGAATCAATGCGTGAAAATGTAGCGAAAGCTTTGTGTGTAGATGTTTCCCGGATTAACATTAAGGCAACAACGGAAGAAGGGCTTGGTTTCACCGGAAGCGGTCAGGGCATATCGGCACAGGCGATCTGTTTGTTAGAGGAAGAACCTGTTCTTATATGAATGATATTACATGAATAAATTCCCGCAGGGACAAGACTCCGAAAAAGTGTGGTGCGACAAGGATGGCGCAAACGAAAATAATTGTCATTAGGGTGAATAAAAGCGTTCTGCGCTTTGTCCATGGATGGCAGACGCGTGCTACGACACCGAGGGAGACAACGCCACCGGCTAACAGATTCAGCGTCTGATGAAATGCTGTTGTAAAACCAAAACGAAGGGACAAAAACTGGATGGCGCAAATTCCGACACACAGAATGAGTGCGGCAGGAAGCGAAATACGCAGGACATGGCGTAAGAATCCGGTTGTTGTCGGCTCTTCGTGTTTTTCGAGGGCAAGAAAGAAACTTGGAATTCCGATTGCCGTAGCACCAATTAAGCTGAGCTGAATCGGAATGAACGGATAGGATTTTCCAATAATAATAAATATGGTACACAGAAGGACGGAGTAAATTGTCTTTGTCAGATAGAGCGCACTGACACGCTCAATGTTGGCAATGGTAGTTCGTCCTTCTTTTACGATATTTTCCATAGAGGCGAAATTGGAATCCATCAGTACAATGTGTGCACATTGTTTTGCAGCGTCCGCTCCGTTTGCCATGGCAATTCCACAGTCAGCATCTTTGAGTGCGAGAACATCGTTAATGCCGTCGCCCACCATACCGACAACATGTCCGGCGTTTTGGAAGGCGTGAACGAGTGCCTGCTTCTTTTCCGGTGTAACGCGCCCAAATACGCTGTATTTTGGTGCTATTTTACAAAGCTCATCGATATCATCCGGAAGTGTTCCGGCATCGATATATGCATCTGCCCCCGGTATTCCGGCAAGTCTTGCAATGTATGAAACAGTAACCGGATCGTCGCCGGAAATGACTTTGACTGCTACACCTTGTTTTGCAAAAAAGGCGAATGTATCGAGTGCATCCTCTTTTACGCAGTCAGAGAGTACAATAAGAGAAAGTGGGGTGAATTCCTCGATTTCTTTTGCATCCTTGTATAATTTTTGGCACGAACCAAGCAGCAGTACACGAAGTCCTTCATTGGAGTAAGTGGCTGCTTTTTTTAATATTTCGTCATCTTTTGTGAGATAATCCGGAGCACCAAGAAGAAAACATTTGTCTTTCGTTTGGATTCCCATAAATTTGCGTCGGGAACTAAATGGAACACTGTCAGTTACCGAATATGTATCAGTTTCTTTGAAAAAAGCCTGTAGTGCCGTGCTTGTGGCATTTGTTTCAGTAAATGCATAGACAAGTGTCCCCATGATATCGTGAATCATTTCTTTGTCCACACCGAAAGGAATTACTTCATCAACGGTCAGTTCGCCGGTGGTAATCGTTCCGGTTTTATCTAAACATAATACATTTACGCGGGCTAACGCCTCAATTGCTTCCATTTCCTGCACCAGTGCTTTTTTTCTCGCAAGGCGTCCTACGCCTAGAATAAAGGAAACACTGGTTAAGAGTACCAGTCCTTCCGGAATCATGCCAAGAACACCGGCAACCGTACTTACCAGAGCATTTGATAAGGTGTCGTCCGCACGGAAATACTGAATACAGAAAAGGGCAGCACCAATTGGTACAATGGCAAAACTAACATAGCGTATAATTCGCTTAATGGCATCCTGCATTTCAGACGTTGCCCGACGTTTCGTCTGTGCCTTTTTCGTTAATTTGGCTGCATAACTGTCTTCAACGGATTTCAAAACTTTTGCCGTGCCGGAACCCGCTACAATGAAACTGCCGGAATAGAGAAAGTCACCCGGCTTTTTAAATACCGGAATGGACTCGCCGGTCAGGTGCGATTCATTGACTTCTAATCCATCCGAGGTAAGAACTTCACCATCTGCGACAATCTGGTCGCCTGTCATAATGTGTATGGTGTCGGAAACTGCCAGGGATTCAATCGGAATTTCTGTGATTGTGCCATCGGCTGCAAGTTTTCTTGCTTTTGTTGCTGTGATTACGGAAAGCTTATCGATGAGGGATTTTACCTTACATTCCTGAATAATTCCAATCAAAGAATTGGAAATGACAATTCCCATAAAAAGCATATTTTTATATTGTCCGGAGAGAATGATAAAACCTGCTAAAATTACATTCAGCAAGTTGAAATAGGTAAGCGTATGTGCCCGGACAATTTGTGAAATGGTTCTTGATGTAGTCTTCATGTGAATCCCTCCTATGTTTATTTAAGTATATCGGAGAATGGGGATGGGGTCAATAATAAAGAAATATTTCCAAGGAAGCATTTTACAGCCCCCCCTCGTTGTGATATACTGTGGGCGATAACGAACACACATGGATAACAAGACGAGCTTTTTTGGCATATCAATAAGATAACCAAAGGATGGTTTGTTGTCGGAAAACAAGGAGGTAATTGATGATTTTTTCTGGATTAATGATTCCTTTTCTGGGAACAACATTGGGAGCAGGCATGGTATTTTTTATGAAGGGAAGCATGAATCAAAAGCTGGAGAAAATGCTTTTGGGGTTTGCTGCCGGTGTTATGATTGCAGCTTCGGTGTGGTCGCTTCTTATACCTTCAATTGAGATGACGGAGCAGGCGGGTGGCATTGCGTGGATTCCTGCGTGTGTCGGTTTTTTGCTTGGCATGATATTCTTGTTATTGTTAGACAGTGTGATTCCACATCTTCATTTGGATAGTGATAAGCCGGAAGGACCGAAAACGAAACTTGGGAAGGCAGCCATGCTTGTGCTGGCGGTGACACTGCATAATATTCCGGAAGGGATGGCAGTCGGTGTTACATTTGCGGGAGTGCTGATTGACAATACAGGGATTACACTTTCGGGTGCTTTTGCCCTGGCGCTTGGAATCGCGATTCAAAACTTTCCGGAAGGAGCAATTATTTCTATGCCTCTTTGCAGTCTTGGTGTGTCGAAAAAGAGGGCTTTTTTGTATGGCGTGTTGTCCGGGCTTGTTGAACCGGTGGGAGCGATGATTACAATTTTGCTAACCGGTATCATTGTTCCATTTCTTCCTTATTTTCTGTCGTTTGCGGCAGGTGCTATGATTTACGTTGTGGTGGAAGAATTGATTCCGGAATCACAAATGGGGGAGCATACCAATATAGCAACCATCGGTGTGGCGGTTGGTTTTACACTGATGATGGTTCTTGATGTGGCTCTCGGATAGTAAAATAAATACGATAAAGCGGAATATAAAGTGCAGTTACAAAGAGAAAACACATTGATAAAATATAGGAAAAAGAAGGTTAAAGGTGGTGTTTTCTTTTGAAGGAGAGCTTTTCTAAGAAAGCTGTTGGTGAAAGGTTGAAAGGATTCCGTTTATCGATGCATATGACTCAAAAAGAATTTGCAGAAGAAATGCACTGGGATGTGAATACATATCGTAAAATTGAGACGGGCTGCTCTTTATTAACTTCTGATAAAGCACAGATGTTGTATGATAAATATGAGATTGATATCACTTATCTTTTAACAGGTAATAAGCCGGATTTTGACAATCATTTGCGGCAGCTTTGGCTTACGGCAAGTCGTGTGGAGAAAAAACTTATTCTTGCCCGCCTTATTTCTTATGTTGAAGAAATGTTGTAGGAGAATATGTGATGCGAAAAAAGGTACTTATTTTGGAGGATATGGAAACCACAAGGACTGCATTGAAGCGTATTGTGGAATCATGTGATGATGCAATTACGGCGTATGCATTTTCTGAGGTGGGACCTGCTCTTGCATGTATGATGGAAAATCATATTGATTTGTTCTTTGTAGATATTATATTAAAACCACAAGTTGCAAATGATTTTTCAGGGATAAAGTTTGCAGAGTATGTAAGGAAACAGGAAGAATATTTTGGTGTGGATATTATTTTTGTAACAAGTCTGATTGGACTTGAGGCAGAACTTTTACGAAAGATACATTGTTATGATTACATAGAAAAACCAATTCAAGAAAGTCGTGTCCGTAAGGTCGTCATGCAGGCATTCCGTAAAATGCACAGTACAGTTTTAGAGGATGCCGTCTGTTTTGTTAGAAAAGATAAAGTTTCTTACGCTGTGCATGAAAAGGATATTGTTATGCTTTCCAGCAGACATAAGAAGTTATATATTATTAAGACGGATGATGAGTTAGAAATTCCAAATCTATCCCTAAATCACTTTTTAAAACAAATTAGAACACAGAAATTTTTGATTCCAACCAAAGGAATTGCGGTGAACTACGCCTATTTGGAGTATGTGGATCCCGTGAACCGCTATGTGAAACTGCGCGGACGGGACGAACTCATAGAAATTGGAACAAGAATGAAGAAACAATTTTTAGATGAAATTGAAGAATTGCAAAGGATGAGATGATGAGCTGGCTTTGGATCTATATAACATTGATGGAATGGGTTGGGATTGTTTTGGTGGTGAAAGCTCTGGGAGATGATACAAAACGATTTAGTTTTAGAAAAACAGGGGTGTATTTTTGCGTATACGTTGTTTATTCAGTTGCATTTGATTATTTTTCACTGCCACCGATGTTTTCGGTGACGAGTTATTTATTGTTGTTCGCATACATTTGGTGGACATACAGAGAGTCGTTTATACGGAATTTTAATAGAATGGTTCTGGCGTTAATGATTGCTAGTTTTTTAGAACTCTTGCTCTCACAAATTGTTTATCTGATAACGCCAAGCAAAGTGCCGGTAGGTTTATTGGAAGTTATATCTGTAACATGTTTAGTAATCGTATGTTTTATTATCTCTAATGTGTTTAAGTTATATCGAATTTTAAATTGGTTCGATAAATGGGATTATTCCTATGCTTTAGTAGCCGGACTGAGTATGATGGTGTTTGCACCTGTGATAATATTAAGGGTGTTTAGAAAATTAGCTGTTCAAGAATATATCTATATAACGGCTTGTGTATTTGTTATGTGGGTGTTGGTTTCAAAGATACAAAAGACAAAACTGGAGGAGCGGATACGTAAGAAATATTTAGAAAGTTTTACGGAAATTATATCGCAGATTCGCAGGAGACAACATAAAATGAAGAATCAGTTTGATACGGCGTTTGGAATGTATAAGCTGTATCCGACATATGATGAACTGGTGGCAAAACAGAAAGAATATTTGGGGAGATTATGGGATTATGAGTTGCCAACAGATGCGATTATTTTGGAAGACCCTGTGGTAGTTGCCCTTTTGTATCAGAAGATTAACGAGGCAATTGAAAATGGAATCCAAGTTATTACAGACTTTTCTTGCAGTATGGTACGTCGCAATGTTTCTGATGTTATTTGGGTACAGATTTTAGGCACGCTACTTGATAATGCAATTGAATCCTTAGGTGAGTTTGAAGGGACGAAGAAATTATGGATTGAAATTCGTGAAGACGATACACGAAAAGGAAAAGTATCAGTATCTATTGTTAATGCATATCAAAAGAAAAAACAGAAAGATTTAGAGAAGTTTTTTGAACTGGGTTATAGTACAAAAGGAGAAAATCGTGGAATCGGTTTGTATGATGTAAAGATGTTGGTGGATAAACAACGAGGAAATCTTATTTTTGAAAGTATAGTGAGAGATGAACTTGATTGTTTTAAAATTCAAATTATTCTTTAGAAAGAAAGACCACAATTGAAACAAGGTATGTTTCGCTTGTGGTCTTGTGATCTTTATTTTTCTTTGAATTCTGGTTCTCCAAAGAGCAGCATACAAGGTCCATGATAAAAAATGAATCCGCCCAGAGCGATGCACAAGGAACTAAACTTGTACAAGAATGATTTGTTAATCTTTTTCATATATCTCTCCTTTCCGTGTCAACTTGGCACAAATTAATTGTATAATTTGTAAAATGATGCTCCAAAAAACGACAGAGCGATGGGGCACATTTTGCAGGGCAAAATAAAGAATGGTGTAAACCAAAAGAATTAAAGAAGACAAAAAACGCTTATTTGTATACTGTTTTTTTGTCATTACCTTTCTTTTGGCAGAGGGAACAGGTCCGATAAAAAAGAGAAGTAAATTGCTTAAAACAAACAAACTGATTTGTGCATACAGGGGAAGTGTAAACATTTCACCCATGAACAAAATAACAGCAAAAAAGCAAAAACTGAAAATAAAACAACTCCAATAATGTTTCAGATGAATACCGCCGGAAATCCAGCGAAACGGCAATAAAGCAACCAAGCAAACTGCAAATTCTGAAAATTTTCCGATGACAGCGAAAAATACGAAAAAGAAAACGAGCTTTGATAACTCATAGGCGAACACTTTTAATGTGTAGTCCATTTTTGCCATTTCCAAGTCTGTAAACTGATAGGAACTTTGAATTTGTTCCAGCGATTTATCATAGACACTCATGCTGTTCCCTCCTTTTGCAAGCCAGTATAGAAAAGAAAAAATTGGAAGAGGAAAAATATGCGTAAGTGTAAATACTGCACGGAATAAAAGCGTCATATAGTAGAAAAAGGATAAGAAAATTGCTTTTGTGCAAGAAAATAAATACGTTATGAAAATAAAAACACTCATTTCTTTATAAATGATAAAATATTTCATCTCTAAATAAAGAAAAGGGAGGAATTTACAATGGACAAAGAGGTTGGAGAGAGAATACGACACGTGAGACTGGACAAAGGATATACAAGAGATACCTTGTCCATGATGTCGGGAGTATCGGAAAAATATATTTTCCAGATTGAACGGCAGCACACAGGCTTCTCGGTAGACATATTGTTAAAACTGACTAAAGCACTGGATTCATCCTGTGATTATCTGCTTAGAGGGCATACGGAGTTTCCTTATGAAAATGAAATTATAGAGTTGATAGAAAAATTTGAACCAAATCAACTGGGAAAAGTGTATCTTATGTTATCTTCGTTATATGAAATCATGAAGAGGGGGGATTTGTAAATTGTAAAAAGGCTGCAAATCGAAAGTGACTTGCAGCCTTTTTTCTTAATCTTCTTTTACTTCTTTGAAGTCAGGCTCTCCAAAAAACATCATGCACATTCCCTGTGCATAGATAAGACCGCCAAGAGCGATACATAAAGAGCTGATTTTGTACAAAAAAGATTTGTTAAACTTTTTCATGAATGAGTATCTCCTTTCTGCATAGATTCCTTTAGCGCTGCGCCTTCCCCACCGTTCCACTTCAAAAGCAGTATAAGGTGATAGTTTTTTAAAATGGACAAATATGCATAAGTGCAAGATTTTTTAGAATAAACGCATAGATTTTTATGAAATTGGAAAATAATAATGCTTTCATGCCATAAAAGGGATGCGTTATGAAAAAAGAATATAGGCTTTTTCGGGGAATGATAAAATAGCATGTCTTTGCTTTGGTGAAGAAAAGAAGGAGGAAAAAAGAATGAATCAGGAAATTGGATTGAGAATCCAAGAGGTGAGAAAGAAAAAGGGGCTTAGCAGAGGTGATTTGGCGGATATGTCAGGGATTTCGCCTAAATTTATTTTTCAAATTGAAAAGCAGGGCTTTGGTTTTTCTGTTGATACGTTAATGCAATTGACTCGTGTACTCGAAACTTCTTATGATTATCTTTTAGAAGGTCACGCAGAATTTTAATCTCAAATGTATAAAGAACAAATCCATAAACCATACTAAATCCTAAGTTAAGCGGAAAGGATACATGGTTATGAATGAGAAAAAAATGGTAGGCAAAAGGAGCGTTTTATTTTCCAGACCGCCGATTATCATTGGTGCGGGCAGTGTTGCCGGGGAAAAAGAAGGAAACGGTGCTTTTGGCAAGTGCTTTGACATGGTTGAGGAAGACCCTTTGTTTGGCGGAAAAACGTGGGAGGAAGCGGAGAGCAAAATGCAGCAGCTGGCGACCCGGATTGCACTGAGAAAAGCGGGGCTAGAGCCGCAGGAAATCCGTTATTTAGTGGCAGGAGATTTGCTTGGACAGTTAATTGCCACTTCTTTTGGTATCATGAATTTCAATATCCCGATGTTTGGTGTATATGGTGCATGTTCAACGATGGGAGAGTCTCTGGCGATTGGAGCGATGCTCGTTGATGGAGAGTTTGCCGATTATGTGGTCGCATTAACTTCAAGTCATTTTGCCAGTGCGGAGAAACAGTTCCGTTATCCGCTTGCCTATGGCAGCCAGCGTCCGTATTCTGCAACGTGGACGGTGACGGGCAGTGGTGCAGTGGTTTTAGCATCTTCACGGGCAAAATGGAAACGCAAAGAGACCGGTTATGTGGAAGTGACGGGGATTACAACAGGAACGATAACCGATTATGGAATCAAAGACAGCATGAATATGGGAGCCTGTATGGCACCGGCTGCCTGCGATGCCATTCTTCATAACTTTAAAGATATGGGAATCGGACCGGATTATTATGATTGCATTGTGACCGGCGATTTGGGAACCATTGGACAGAGAATTTTGATTGATATGCTGCGGGGCTATGGCTACGACATTGAAAAACAGCACTTCGACTGCGGTACCGAAATTTATTACAATAAAGAGCAGGGAACCAATGCTGGTGGAAGCGGGTGCGGATGCAGTGCGATAACACTTTGTGGATATATTCTTCAGAAAATGAAAAAGAAAGAGTGGAAAAGGGTACTGTTTGTTCCGACCGGTGCGCTGTTATCTACAGTAAGTTTTAACGAGGGAAATTCGATACCGGGCATTGCCCATGCAGTTATGCTGGAGGGAATTTCCGGCTCCGGAAAGGGGGTGGGAGAATGGACTATGTAACAGCGTTTTTGGTTGGCGGTGCAATTTGTGCGATTGTGCAGGTTATTATGGATAATACGAAACTGCTCCCGGGACGAATTATGGTAGGACTTGTCTGCGCGGGTGCTATTTTAAGTTTCTTCGGACTATATGAGCCTTTTGCTGACTGGGCAAAATCAGGCGCATCCGTGCCGCTGATTGGATTTGGACATCTGCTGTTTAAAGGGGTTAAAGAAGCTATTGACAAGCAGGGGTTTATCGGTACTTTTTATGGTGGATTAGAAAGCGCGGCAGTCGGCATTTCCGGCGCATTAATTATGGGATACCTGGCAAGCCTTGTTTTTAAATCAAAAATGAAATGATGTAAAATATCCACGTTTTTATCGTTTTGTACATTTACTTGAAAAAGCGGTTGTGATACAATGTTTTCCAAAGAGGCAAAGGGGTGTCGTTTGGCTGATACCCCTTGTCGGTTTGGCATATAGTGAATAAGAGTTTATAGAAAGTGGTGAGCTTGTTTGAGACGACCGGGGAAGGAATTGGAAAAGTATTGGTACGCCGGACTCACGGGATTTTTTGTTATTGTGGCAGCGTTGGTAGTTTATGCAATAACGAGTAATTTGACGGGGCTTGGGAAAATATTTGGCGCACTTAATTCGGCATTGATGCCGGTGTACATAGGCGTTGTGATTGCGTATCTTCTCAGTCCGCTTGTGAATAAATCGGACCGTTATATATTTATTCCATTGTGGAGTAAAATTTTTAAGGGGAAAAAGAAAAAAGCATCAAATGTTGCGAGGGGATGTTCCGTGTTTTTTGTACTTCTTCTGGCGATATTTGTTGTGTTTGGAATTATGATGTTAGTAATACCGGAGATTATTGACAGTATCACAGGGCTTGCAAAGAGTATGCCGGAGTATTATAACAATGTGAAGAACTGGGGTACTCATATTTTTAAATCGAATCCGGAATTTGCGGATTATTTTACGAAAGCCTCTAAAGATATATTTGATAAATTGTTAGATTGGCTGCAAAATGATTTGCTTCCAAATAGTGATAAGTTTTTGGGGGCAATTACCGACGGTGTTATGGATGCAACCAGTGTTTTGGTTGACTTTTTTATCGGGCTTATCGTTTCCATTTATCTAATGGCAGGAAAAGAAAACTTCTGTGCTCAGGCGAAAAAACTGATTTTTGCGGTTCTGCCGGCAAAAAGAGCGGGAAGCGTGTTGTCTGTGTTAAGCGAAACGCATGGTGTTTTTGCAAAATTTATCAGCGGAAAAATTATTGATTCCCTGATTGTTGGTGTATTGACATTTATCATTATGAACATTGCGGGAATTCCGTACACCATTTTGATAAGCGTGTTAATTGGTGTGACAAACATCATTCCGTTTTTTGGCCAGTACATCGGTATTATTCCGAGTGCGGTGCTGGTTTTTATTGCAAGTCCGAGCAAAGGTGTTTTGTTCTTGATTTTAATTATCATTTTAATGCAGTTTGATGGAAATGTATTAGGACCGAAAATTCTTGGCGATTCCATTGGCTTAAAGAGTTTTTGGATTTTATTTTCCATTTTATTCTTTGGCTCCTTGTTTGGAGTTTTAGGTATGATTTGTGCAGTCCCGGTGTTTGCCGTTATTTACCGCATGGTGAAACGGTTCTGTGCCGGACGGCTTGCGAAAAAGCAGTTGCCGACGGAGACAGAATGTTACTGCAAGGCATGGGATGATGCCTGGGAGCCGGGGGACGAAAATAAGAAAGGATGAAGGATATGAGAAGGGGCAGCCGTTTGTTATGTATAGGGATAGCAGCTTGTATGATGTGTGGATGTGGTATTCTGCCAACAGAAGAAGAGTTTGACGCAGCACCGTTAGTAAAAGAGTACAGCGATGAAAATGTAGGAAAATATACTGTTACGAGGGGGGATATGATTCAAAGCGAATCGATTGCCGTTCGGTATGAAGGTACGAAAAAATCCGATGTGTATGGTACGGATGATGGTATCCGCATTAAGAAATTGTGTGTTTCCAAAGGGCAGCACGTAAAAAAAGGTGATGTCCTTTTACAGGAATATCTGGAAGATGAAGAAGAGTCGCTAAAGACCAGTAAACGTCAGGTGAGTACGCTTACCCTTCAGATTAGTCAGGCAAAACAGATGCGGCAGAGAGAACTAGAGCAGTTAAATCATACAGGTGGCAGTAAAGAAGAAAAAGAAAACGTAAAGACGCAGTATGATGCGCAGATTAAGAGCTGCCGGTCAAGTTTAGAATTAGCAAAATTAGATATTCAAAGTTTGGAAGAAACGATACGGGAAGCATCTTTGAAGGCGCCGATTAGCGGAACGGTGACATTTGTAGAAAAATCGCTTGAGGGCGGTTATGCAAATCAGGAAAATCTACTTGTCACGATAAGGGCGGCGAAGAAGAACCGGTTTTCCTGTAAAACCGAATATACGTCCCATTTTTCGCAGGGAAGTGAGGCAACCGTCACGGTTATGGGACAGCAGTACAAGACCACGGTGAAAAAAGGAAAAGGGAAACAGATTTATTTTGTCCCGAAGCAGGAATTGGCTTTGAAAAATGCAGTAACAGGAACAGTAGATTTGGTTTTGAAAGAAAAGAAAAATGTTCTTTATGTTCCGTCAGCACTTGTTTTTGATATGGGAAGCAAAAAAGTTGTTTACATAGAGGGAAAAGAGGGAGTAAAGGAAACGAGAGAAGTTACAACCGGAGAACAGATTCAAAATGAAATCGAAATTACCGGCGGATTAAAAGAAAACGAGCAGATATTGACAAACTAATGGATTGTTTTGCAAAAAGGGAGGAAACCATGAATTGTAAAGTGCAAAAGTATCGTGTATTGGTGATGGGGCTTTTGATTTTATCGCTGATGGGACTTTCTGGCTGTGGCAGACAGGAATCGACAGCGAACGTGCCAAAACTCAAAGACCCGGTCGGCGTTGATGTGGATACGGCAAAAGTAAAGAAAATGAATTTAAGCAGTGTGAATTCCTATTCCGGCGAGGTAGTGCCGGATATGGTAGGCGCTTATTTTGCAAATTCGGGGCAGGCTGGTGCCGTGAAAGTAGAAATTGGCGACAAGGTAAAGAAGGGTCAGCTTTTGGCTACACTTACCGGTTCGGAGTCGACGGTGAAAGACTTGCAGAAGGAGTTAAAATCTCAGATTGCAGAAAATGCGGAGACAAATACCTCTTCTCAGAGTAAAATCGAGCAGTTAAACATCGAATTAAAAGCAGTGCAAAAACAGAAAAAGCAAGCGAAAAATACGAAAGATAAGAAAAATCTCGGCAAGCAGATTGTGCAGAAACAGGAAGAAATTAAAACGGAAAGATTACGGTTGAAATTGCAGAAACAGACGCAGAAACAGTACATCGGTGAATTAAAAAGTGATATTGCAAATGCGAAAAAAACAAGCAAATTGAACCGGCTGTATTCCCCGGTAAACGGAGAAGTAATTGCGAAAAATCTGGCACCCGGAGATTTTGTGACAGGTGGTGTTTCGGTGATTACAATTGCCGATATGGATAAAACACAGATTCGTACCGAATATATTGGTTCTTCGGTGTTAGACCGTGCAAGCGGCTATCAGGCAGTGATTAATGGAAAAAAATATAAAGTAACGGCACAGGAACAGGACATTTCACAGATGGATGTGGAGATGGGAAATCTCCCGACAAGTACCTATTTTGATTATGAAAAAGATGCGAATGTTTCGGTTGGTGATTCGGTGACGCTGGAGTTTTACAACAATGCCACAGAAGACGCTTTGGTTGTACCGAGCAATGCAGTTTTTAAAGCAAAAAGCGAGCATTATGTATACCGTATGGATGGAGATGCGAAAAAGAAAGTGAAAGTGACACTGGGAACAAAGACAGATGCGTATACACAGATTACGTCAGGATTAAAGGAAGGAGATGTTGTCTATGTGCAGGATTAAAAATCTGGCAATTCTCCTTGGCTTGTGTATGGTGATTACCGCCTGTGGAAGCAGTGAGCAGCAGAAGTCTAAAGTAATGCTGTATCAAGGAGATAAAAACAAAAAGGAAGAAGAGCATTATAAAACGACGAAGGTGAAAAAAGGCACCTACGAAGAGAAAATTTCGGCGACAGCCAGCCTGGTTTATCAGAATGATAAAGCAGTAATGATTAAAGATTCCAATGCCTATCTGGATAAGATTTTGGTAAAGAATGGACAGAAGGTAGTGAAGGGGCAAAAACTTGCTACCTATCACGTGAAGATTTCAGATACAAAGTTAAAAAAGAAAAAACTGGAAACAGAACAGGCAAGGTCTGAGTATGACGTGAACCTAAAGAGCAAGAGAAACGAAGTGCTACAGCAGGAAAGAACGATAAAAACGCTCACGGATGCAACTGAAAAAAAACTGGCAGTGCTACAGTTAAACAAATTAAAAAGTGAGTACAAAGATTTGCAGAAGCAGGGAAAATCCATTCAGAAAAAAGAGAAAGAATATAACGATTTGGTACAAAAACGGAAATCTGCCACACTTACGTCTCCGTACAGCGGAACAGTTGCAGAGATAACGGATTCTATCGGTGATGAGGCGTCCGGTGAAAATATTATGTTGATTCGTGATAAAAAAGATTTTCTGTTAAGTGCAGAAGATGCTTCCGGTCTGCGGTATAACATGACGGTAGATGTTGGTTTGGGAGCAACACTTGATAGTATTAAGTATCACTTAAAAGGCAAAGTGATTTCGACCGATAATTTGCAGCAGGATTTGCAGGATGGAAATGACAATGGCGGTGAGCAGCAAAATGAAAGCGGCGGTGCTCAGTTAATTCGTCTTTCTAAGAAAGATAGGGAATCCTATCAATTTTCAAAATATAATATTTACATCACGGGAGTGAGTTTGAAAATCGAGGATGCTCTACTCGTTGATGCGGATGCTGTATATGAGGAAACGGAAAATGAGGAAATCAAGAATTTTGTTTATCTTGTAGAAAACGGCAAATTACATAAACGCTATATTGTAAGTAACTATAAACAGGAAAAAACGTATTTGGTAAACCAAGGTCTGGAAGAAGGTCAGACGCTGGCGATTATATCAAAGTAGAAAGGAGAGGTAAGTCGTTATGATTCATTTTATCAAGCAGAAACTTCTCCATAAAAAATGGATGGTTGTAAGTCTTTTAATCGGTAATATTTTATTGATTGCCATTGCCTGCAGCAATCCAATGTATCAGGGGGCGGCACTGCAGAAAACATTGTCCTCACACCAGTTGCATGGTCCTGCTTCTGAATGGTGGGATCACTTCCGCCTGAATAGGATTACTGCTGAACCTATCA
>OHAS01001248.1_pt1 | contig 20731 bp, 17 predicted proteins | sample 1577131 | NCBI WGS metagenome assembly OHAS01 (sample SAMEA3541566, study PRJEB24748) | human gut metagenome | biome: human gut; feature: human-associated habitat; material: faeces | place: China | collected 2012 | reverse complement strand
TGAAAGATAAAAACAATCAATATAAAAAGACTGTGCAATATTCTCATAACGTGCTCCTCATCTTATTAAAAAAGTATTATATACAACAAAGTTAATCTAATATATCAAATAACAGATGCCATTGTCACTAAATCAAGTGAGCAGAACACCCTTCCATCATTGGTACTATTATACAATAAGCAAACATCAAAGAGAAACCGGTGAAAGATAATGGTTTATTGAATATGATGCGCTATTCGACTTATTAGTTTGTTATAAGACAAAAGTAGCAAACATGGAATATTTGGTGTATCAAAAATTGTTCAAAAGTTAACAGATTCTATGCAAATACATGGAAATACATAGCTAAAACAACGATACAGTAGTATAAAACAATAGAGGAACCGTATTCGATCCCTCTATCAGTTTGAATAAAATAAATATCTTACCGCCGGATGTAGGGCGTCACGTCGTCGCCGCGCATCCAGAGACGCGAGAAGATACCCCACATCACCACCGACGGGTGGTTGATGTTCTGGGCTACGATCTCCTGCAACTGGTCCAGTCCGTTCTGTTCGAAGGCGGGCGTGGCGAAATAGGAGACGTCGCCCAGGAACGACGAGCGGTGCAGCGGAGCGTCGATCCAGACGAGCATTCCCTGTTCGTCGCAACGGTCGTAGAGGTACTGCGCGTGCGGCATTACCGCCGAGCGCAGGGCGTTGGCTCCCATCGTGCGGATGATCCGCAGGTCGGCGTCGTAATCCTCCGGAGTCAGCGTGCCGCCCGAAAGGGCGTTGTCGTGGTAGAGCGTGACGCCGCGGACGGGTGTGCGTTCTCCGTTGATCGTCAGCCCTTCGGCCGTGCTGGCGCCGATCGAGCGGAAGCCCGTGCGGACGGTGACGCGGTCGGTGATGCTGTCCTCGCCGATGGAGGCCGTCACGGTGTAGAGCGCCGGGTCGCGCAGGCTCCACAGCGTCGGATTGTCCACCGAGAAGGCCACGGAGACGGGTTTGCCGTCGAGGCGCGCCTTCTGGCGTTTCGAGAAGACCCGCTCTCCCCGCGGACTGGTGATGTCGACGTTCAGCGTGCAGCTGTTGTCGCCTTTCGAGGTGATGTGCACCTCGATCTCGCCCTCGATCTTTTCGGGACCGACCGTCTGCGGGTGTACGAGCACGCCGTCCGACCCGAGGTAGAGCGGCGAAATGGCCGTGCGCTCGGTGAGGATCAGTTCCGCCTCGCGGTAGATGCCGCCGTAGAGGTTCATGTCGGTCGAGGTGGGCAGCACGTCGTCGCGGCTGCTGTTGCTGACCACCACGAGCATCGAGTTGTCGCTTCCGAAACGGATTTTGTCGGTGATTTCGAACGTGAAGGCCGTGGCGCCGCCGCGGTGCGTGCCGACGTGATAGCCGTTGACGAAGAGGTCGGCGACCGACTGTACGCCGTAGAATTTCACGAAAAGGCGTTTCGAAGCCCATTCGACGGGGATATACATGCCGTTCTGGTAGCTGCCCGTGGTTTCGAGCCAGTAGCCCTGGGCCAGCGGATCGGTGTTCCAGCTGTGGGGCAGGGTTACGTGGCGGGCGTTGTCGGAGGTTTTCTCCGACTTGAAGAAAAAGCGCCACCCTTCGTTGATCGGGAAGACCTCGCGGGCGCTGGCCGTCATTGCGACGACGTTCAGCAGCAGGAGAATCGTTAGGTATCTTTTCATGGCAGAGCTGGTTAAATGCTGTATGATGCAAAGATAGTGCAAGCCGGGTGCAGAACCAAGCGTTGCTTGGGGTTTGCCGTGGCGCCGCCTATCCGTGCGGGGGTTTATCTTTGGCAAAGATAATACAAGCCGGGCTGAAAATCAAACTTATCTGTCTTTGCCGTTGCGCCGTTTGTGTTCCGAAGGGGAAATGCCAGCCGGGCGCAAAGCCGGAACGGGGTCCGGTTTTACGCCCGGCGGGCATCGGGGCGGCAGGTACGAAAAAATGGCGGACTGCGCCTCTTCGGTCCGCCAAAAAGCAGGGGATGGGTGTGAAACTTGTTAACTAAAAAACAACTCCTTGGGGGTCATCCCCTGCCGAGGATCGCTTTTGCGGAGCCGGCACAGCCGGTTGCCGTGCCGGACCGCGAAGCGTGTGAACTTTAGCGTTTGATGGTAATCGTCATCTCCTCGCCCGTGATCTCGCCGTACTGGTAGGTGAAGCTCGGCGTTACCTTGATGATGATGTCCTTCAGCAGCGTGGCGCTGTTGTTCTCGTAGGTCAGCGTATTGTCTGTGATTTTGATATATGCGGAAGCATCCTTGTCGCTGGCAGGGGTATCGGCATACTCGGCCGATTTCATCTTGAATACGATACCGGCGGTATTTTTCGCTGCTTCGGGTTTTGCCTGGAATACGTCGTAGGCCGTCTTGCCGTTGCCTACCGTAACGGCTTCCCAGGCCTTCGTGTCTTTGTTGTATTCGATCCACGACTTACCGTCGGCGTCGATCAACTGGAGGTTCTCGAACATATTGGCCGTAGTCGCCTCGTTGGTCTTGTAAGCGACCTCGATAGCCTTGGTCTGTGCCAGCGTCTTGATCGGGGTCTGGATCTCCACGCGCAGCGGCAGGGAAGCTACCTGGATGTTCGTGTCCTTGATCTTAACGACAGTCTTGATGTCGACATAGTTGCGGTTTGCTGCGCTCCAGTCGAGTTTGTCGCCCTTGACGACGGCGTATTTGTCGCCCTTGTTCGGTTTGTCGTCTTTGGAGGTCACTTCGAACGTAAAGTCGTACTTCTCGGCGTCCACCTCGTTGAAGTAGGTCGGCAGTGTGATGTTGGGCCACTCCCAGAGGTTGGTCGTCCCGTTGACCAGACCTTCGACTACGGTCGTCATCACGCCTGCGATGTCGGTTACGTGTCCGACATTGTACCTCAAGTCGAAGTCGGGGATCGTGACATTGTAGTTGAACGTTACGGAAATCTTCTGGCCGTACCAGGTCGTCCATTCGGCTTTCTGCTCGAACTTGTCCTTCGTCGCGGTGATGTCCTTGGCATTCAGCACGCCCTTCAGGGTCGATGCGGTGACGGTCATTGCCGTGCCGTTGGTGTTCTCGATCACCGTGCCCTTCTCATTTGCTTTGTTGAAGAGTTTCGTTACGCCTGCGGGCGTTGCGGGATCGGTCGTAGCTGCGAAGATAGCCTCGGCGAACTCCGCTTCGCTGGCGAATCCGGCCTTGTTGGCTGTGTAAACGTCCTTCCACGTCTTGCTGACGCTCTTCGTCTCGTAGCCGATGGCGTTGTCGACGATGTAGTTGACGGGCGCCGGGGCGGCTCCGAAGGCGATCTGGCCCTTCAGTTTGTAGTCGACGTTCTGGTATACATAGACATACTCGATGTCATAGGCCTTGCCCCACTCGTATGCATCTGCCTGAACGGAGGCTTTCACGCCCATGGCGATCTGGCTGGCGAATGCGGTGAATCGGATGCCGAGATCGTTGTCGACCTCCTTGCCGGCGACCTTGACCGTCGAACGGTCCGTGTCGAGGTTGCCCAGCGTGATAATATCCTCGATGGTGACCTCCTTCGGCAGGTCGATGTCGTTCACCAAAGCGATTTCGCCGAAGATGTTATCGGAGATTTCCGGAGTGGCGGTCTGTCCGGCGATGCCGTTCTTGACGAACGCATAGCTCCATGCCAGCGGTTTGGGAGTCTCCTTGAAGGTGAAGGTCGCGCCGGCCTGGTTGGTGATGATGTAGGTCTGCGGCGCCTCGATCGTTGCCGTCGTGGCTTTCCCGTCGACGTTGATCACGATTTTGTGTGCGCATACGACGTTCTTGCCTACGTCGCCGGAAACGCCTGCTGCACGGAAGTCCACCGTAGCGAGTTTCGTGTCGTAAACGAGTTTCGAGTTGTCGACGCGCAGGATGAATTTGCCGATCTCGGTTTTGTCCGTAATCTCGGCCGACTGGCTGGCGTCGGCGTAGTATTTGGGCGTTACGGTGTAAGCGCCGATGGTGATTTTCGAGCCAAGCAGTTTGTTGACGTTGTCCAGCGTCATCAGGGTCTTGCCTCCGTCGAGCGAAGCCAGCAGCTGCGTATTCTCCAGCAGCGTCTTCTTGCTGACGGCCTGCTTGTTGAACGGCATTTCGATGGTGGCGTAGTCGTAGGCGACCGGCTCCTCGTCCTTGGTGTAAACGCCGAGTTCGATCTCTTGGGCCTCGTCGGGCATGATGCTGGCGAAGTTCGACAGCACGTTGTTCGTTACCTCCGAGGCGGTTTCGTCCTCGGCGCCGGTTCCGGGATTCACGGTGTTCTCGATCGAAAGGGCCAGCGTGATCCATTTATCCTCTTTCTCATAAAGCTCACCAAGCTCTTCCGCCGACATGGTGGCGGTTACGGCGAACTTACCCTCTTCGATAAACCGAACGTCGGTGATGGCGGCTGCGGGAGTTGCCGTTGCGGCACGGGTTTTTATCTGCTCGGAGACAATAGCGAACGTCGCTTTTCCGTTAGCATAAGCATCTACGAGGTCTTTGGCCAGCGAGGCAGGCGTGACGCGGTAGGTCAGCGTGACCATTCCGTTGCCGATGGGGGTGGCTCCGACCTTGTAGAAATCCATCGTCGTATAGGCTCCGCCACTGCCAACATACATGGTTCCGGGAACGTTTACCAGCGACTGGATGCGGTTGATCAGCGCAGCGACATCGGCCTGAAGTTGGGCGATGGCCTGCTTGAAGGCGCCGAGTTCCGCAGTCAGGTCGCTCTTCTTCAGGTAGCCCTGCGTCGAAATGAGGCTGATGATCTGCCTGCTCAATGCGGATTCGGCGTTCTTTACCGCTTCGGCGGCTGCCGAGTTCACGTTCTCGATCCAGGCATTGTTGTTGACGTCCATGTATTCCTTGACGAATTCGGAGGCCTCCTCGCCGGCGATTTTGCTGATGGCGGTCTTGATGTCCTTCACGGCCGGGTCGTTGGTGATGGCGGCCAGGACGGCTGCGACAGCCTGATTCTTCACGGCAGTGGTCAGCTCGCTGTTTTTGGCCAGCTCTTCGAGGATGCCTTTCTTGACCTCGCCGCCGATTTTGGACCAGAGGTCAGCGGCTTTGAGCTGATCCTTGATCAGTTCTTTCACCTGCACTTCGTTTTGCAGGCCTTTGATCAGCTCCTGCACCTGTGTCACGGTCTGGAACCCGAGGTCTCCGACTTTCTTTTTGAGGTCGGCGTCCTTGACGTAGGCTGCCAGCTCCTGGCTCAATTCGGCATCGGTGACGAATTTCGAGAAATCGACATCCTTCAGTTTGTCTGAAATTGTCTGAAGGGCGGAAGCATCGGCCTTCAGTTCGACTTTCGCATTTAGATCGTCGATCTTTTTGTTGATGTCGTCGATGTCGTCGTCGTAGTCCTTACACCCGACACCGGCCAGCATGGTTCCGGTTAAGAACAATGCCAGGAATTTCCTAAACAAGTTGTTGTTTTTCATAGTAAAAATGGTTGAAATAAAGATGTGTTTGTATTTAGTTTTCAATTTGTTATTCGGGCGACCCTCTTTTCTGTTGGTATCATATATGATACGCATGGTGCAAATATATATATAAAAATTTGCACAGCAAAATTTTTGTCCAAATTTTTGAAATGGGAATGAACTATCAAGATGAAATCCTTTATATCTCTACGAGGATCAAGGAGTTGAGGAAGGAACGCAAGCTGACTGTACAGGAGCTGGCTTACCGGTGTGACATGGAAAGATCCAACTTGAGCCGCATCGAGGCGGGGCGGACTAATCTTACCGTAAAAACCATTTGCAGCATCTGTAATGCGTTGAGTGTTAATATGCGCGATGTAATACGTTAGGACGATATACCTATATATATTGCGCCTAATCGTTCGTTGTATGCTTTTTTTGGGCCGTTTCTTTAAAATTCGTATCTTTACGGTGATAATTTAACGGCTTATTGAACACGCTTGATTTAATCGTCTGCCTCGTGCTGGCGCTGGCCGTCTGGAACGGATGGCGCCAAGGCTTCGTCGTGCAGATATGCTCCCTTGCAGGGATTGTGGCGGGCATTTGGATCGCGGCGCGTTTCGGCGCGCAGGTCGGCGGATGGCTGCGGCTCGATGACGAAGTGGCCGCCGCGGGCGGTTTCGTCACGGTGCTCGTCGCCGTGATCCTCGTCGTGGCGATTGCCGGCAGGGTGGTGCGCAAGGTCTTTCACTTTGCGGGACTGGGCGTTGCCGACACGCTGCTGGGCATTGCCGTATCGGTTTTGAAGTACCTGCTCGTGTTGAGCGTGCTCTTCTCGGCCTTCGATGCGCTGAATGAGGATTATTGCCTCGTGGGGCCGCGGACGATCGAGCGGTCGAAAAGCTACAAGCCTGTCCGGAGGCTTTCCGAATCCATTTTCCCTTTTCTGGAGTGGGTCGGCGAGCGGGTTCCCCGGCAGGAGGAAAAAACGGAGACCGATGGATAGAAAGTTTACAGCCACAGTGGTCCGGGCGACGGGCAGTTGGTACGACGTGCTGCACGACGGTGAGACGGTGCGCTGCCGCATCCGGGGCAGACTGCGCCTGAAAGGGGTGCGTTCGACCAATCCCGTGGTGGTGGGCGACGAAGTGGCGTGCGAGGCCGACGAGGGGGGCGACTATGTGATCGCCGACATCTTGCCGCGGCGTAACTACGTGATCCGCCGGGCTTCGAACCTTTCGAAAGAGTCGCATATCATCGCCGCCAACGTCGACCAGGCGCTGCTGATGGCGTCGCTGCGTTCGCCCGAGACGCCCACGGAGTTCGTGGACCGGTTTCTGGTGACCTGCGAGGCCTACAAGGTCCCGGTGACGATCCTCCTGTCGAAGCTCGACCTGCAGGACGCGGAGGCCGTCGCGGAGTTCCGCGCGGTCTACGAGGGGGCCGGCTACCGGGTGCTGGAGGTGTCGGTCCGGGAGAGCCGGGGCGTGGAGGAGGTGCGCGAACTGCTTGCGGGGCGCACGACCCTCGTTTCGGGAAATTCGGGCGTCGGGAAGTCGACGCTGATCCAGGCCATCGACCCCTCGCTGGACATCCGCACGGGCGAAATCTCCGAAAGTCACCACAAGGGCCGCCATACGACGACATTTTCGACGATGTACCCCCTGGCCGGAGGCGGCGCGGTGATCGACACGCCGGGCATCAAGGGGTTCGGACTGATCGACATCGACGAGGCCGAGCTGTGGCACTATTTTCCCGAGATGATGCGCGTTGCGCCCGCCTGCCGCTTTTACAACTGCACCCACACCCACGAGCCGGGCTGTGCGGTGACCGAAGCCGTGAAGGCGGGCGAAATCGCCTGGCCGCGTTACGAAAGCTACCTGAAAATCCGCGATGAAGATGAAAAATACCGCAAATAACGACTCCCCGGGACCGGACTTCGATTTCGGCCCCGATGCCGCACACGCCGCTGAGCGCATCGCCTGCCTCGCCGGGTTTATGACGCCGGAACGGTATGCCGTTTTGCGGAAGACGGTCTCCATGCGCACGCGCTACATGACGGTGCTGGCCGAGAACATGTACCACGGGCAGAATGCCGCGGCGCTGATCCGCCATTGCGAGGCGTTCGGCGTGCAGGAGATGCACACCGTGGAGACGCTCTGCCCGTTCGAACCCAATCCCGACATTGCGCGCGGCACGCACCAGTGGGTCGACGTGCGCCGCCACGCCTCGACGGGCGAGGCCGTCGCCGCCCTCAAGGGGGCGGGCTACCGGATCGTGGCCACCACGCCCCACCGCGAGGACGCGACGCCCGAGACGTTCGATGTCGGGCGGGGACCTTTCGCGCTGGTATTCGGGACCGAGCACGCCGGGATTTCCGACGAGGTGATCGCTTCGGCCGACGAATTCCTGCGCATCCCGATGTGCGGCATGGTCGAGAGCCTGAACGTCTCGGCCTCGGCGGCGATCCTGATCTACACGCTCTCCGAGCGCATGCGCCTCACGGTCGGCAACTGGCGGATGTCCGACGCCGAACAGGCCGAAACGCTCTGCCGCTGGATGCGGCGCAGCGTGAAGGATTCCGAAGCGATTTTGCAACGCCGGGGTATGGTCCCGGATTTATAGGCGGCTTCGGCGCTCCTGGCCCGAATCCGCGCAAATGGATAAAATAGTATGATTCTCCGCAAACAATTTCTGGCGCATGTCGCCCAGACCTCCCCGTCGCCGATACTGGTGGAGGTCGCGCGCGCCGAAGGCTCGTTTTTCTATACGCCCGAAGGCAAGCGTTATTTCGACCTCGTGGCCGGGGTTTCGGTCAGCAATGTCGGTCACGGCAATCCGGCCGTGGTGCGCGCCGTGCAGGAGCAGGCTGCGCGCTACATGCATGTGATGGTCTACGGCGAGCTGGTCGAGACGCCGCAGGTGGAGTATGCCGCCAGGATCGCGTCGCTGTTGCCCGCGCCGCTCGAAAGCGTCTATTTCGTCAACTCGGGCGCCGAGGCGGTCGAGGGGGCTTTGAAACTGGCGAAACGTTTTACCCGGCGTACGGAGATCGTCTCCATGCGCCGCGCCTACCACGGGTCGACGCACGGCGCGATGAGCATGATGGGTGCGCCCGAGGGCGAGGAGTGGAAGGGGGCGTTCCGGCCCCTGCTGCCCGACGTGCAGGCCGTGGAGTTCAACGATTTCTCCGAACTGGAGCGCATTACGCGCCGCACGGCCTGTGTGCTGGCCGAGCCGGTGCAGGGCGAGGCCGGCGTCCGTCCGCCCCGTCCGGGTTATCTGGATGCGCTGCGCAGACGCTGCGACGAAGTCGGCGCGCTGCTGATTTTCGACGAGATACAGACCGGCATGGGCCGCACGGGCCGCCTGTTCGCCATGCAGAAATACGGCGTCACGCCCGACATCGTCTGTCTGGCCAAGGCCTTCGGCGGGGGCATGCCCCTCGGGGCGTTCGTCGCGCGTCACGAGGTGATGGACACCTTGCAGGAAAATCCCGCGCTGGGGCATATCACCACTTTCGGCGGCCATCCGGTCTGCTGTGCGGCGGGACTCGCGGCGCTGAATTACCTGGTGGACAACAAGGTGGTCGAAAGGGTCGAAACGAAGGGCGCGTTGTATGAAATGCTGCTGAAGGATCATCCCGCCATGCGGGAAATCCGCCGCAGCGGCCTGCTGCTGGCCGTCGAGCTGGGCGAATCGGCGAAACTTTACCGCATCATGGAACTGTTCCGGGAGGCGGGCATCTTGAGCGACTGGTTCCTGTTCTGCGACACGGCGTTCCGCATTTCGCCACCCCTCACGATCTCGGAGGACGAAGTGCGCGAAAGCGCCGCGCTGATCCGCAGTTGTCTGGACCGGTTGTAAAAACAAAAGGGAGGCTTCGGAGCCTCCCTTTTCTATGCCTCTTCGGCAAACGCCTTCAGTTTGGCGATCTCCTCGCTCCAGCGCGCTTCGTCGGGGGTTTCGAGGATCAGCGGAATGCCGTCGAAACGCTTGTCGGAAGCGATATAGCGGAAGCATTCCATGCCGATCATGCCCTCGCCCAGCGGCGTGTGGCGGTCGACGCGGCTGCCCAGAATCTTCATCGCATCGTTCAGGTGCATGCCTTTCAGGTATCCGAATCCGACGACGCGTTCCAGTTCGGCGAACGTGGCGTCGCACGCCTCGCGCGTCCGGAGGTCGTACCCCGCCGCGAAGGCGTGGCAGGTGTCGATGCAGACGCCCACCCGCGATTTGTCCTCCACGCGCTCGATCAGATAGGCGAGGTGCTCGAAGCGGAATCCGAGGTTCGAACCCTGCCCCGCGGTGTTCTCGATCACCGCCGTCACGCCGTGCGTGCGGTCGAGCGCCATGTTGATCGACTCGGCGATCCGGTCGAGCGACTCCTGCTCGGTGATCTTCTGCAGGTGGCTGCCGGGATGGAAGTTCAGCCGGTCGAGGCCCAGCAGTTCGCACCGCTGCATCTCGTCGAGGAATGCCGCGCGCGATTTTTCGAGCGGTTCCTTCTCGGGATGTCCGAGGTTGATCAGGTACGAGTCGTGGGGCAGAATCTGTGCGGGCGTGTAGCCGTAGCGTTCGCACGCCTCGCGGAAGGCGTCGATCTCGCCCGCGGCGAGCGGTTTGGCGACCCACTGCCGCTGGTTCTTGGTGAAAAGGGCGAAGCCCTCGGCTCCGATAGCGTGTGCGTTGGCCGGAGCGTTCTCCACGCCGCCCGCAGCGCTTACGTGCGCTCCGAAATATTTCATAGTTGGTCCTTTCCGTTTAACTTTCAGACAAAGTTAAAGTTTTTATAAATAAATTCATAAATTTGTAGATTGAAAATCAAATACAATCGCTTCGTTATGAAACATTTTTACCTGATTCTCACGCTGGCGTCACTCGTCGGGGCCTCCGTTCCGGTCTCGGCCCAGATTTCAATCGACGAAGTCAATGCCGAACGGCGGAACGTGACGTTCCGCGACCGGCTGAAGTCCACGTCCGTCGATGCCGATTATTTCAGCCTCGCCCGCTACAAGGCCGAGCGCGCCGCAATCCGCAAGGAGCGCAACTACCTTGAATTGGGCGGCGGCCTGCAGGGAACGCTGACTTCGTACAACGACCCCTGGATCTCGGTGTCGGGCGGTGACAACTCCATTGCGCTGGTGGCGACCTTCAACCTGCGGCATATCTTCAAGAAGAACCTCTTTTCCATCGAAACCAAGTTCAATGCCAAGCTGGGTTACAACCGCATGAAGGTCGAGACGCAGCGCGTGGGGCCGGACGGCAAGCCGATGGTCGACGAGAGCGGCAACAAGATCATGGACAGCGAAGGCGTATGGTTCAAGAATCAGGACGAGTTCGTCATCTGGGTGAACCCGGCGTTCGAAATGGCGAAGAACTGGACTTACGGTTCAATTCTGCAATTCCGCAGCCAGTTCGTCAACGGTTACAAATCGCGCTCCGAGCAGGAGAAGAAGCACCTCAAGAGCAAGTTTATGACTCCGGGTTACCTCGACATTTCGCTGGGTATCACCTACAAAAGCCCTCAAAAGAAATTCCCCATCACGGTCAACATGTCTCCGCTCGCCTTGAACGCCACCTTTGCCGAAAGCGACTGGATTCGCATGCGGCAGGTCGACGGCGACGGCAAGGAGATCAAACCGGCCTATCCCTATGGTATCGAGGACCCCGAGAAGACCTCGAAATACGAGGGCGGTTCGTCGGTCGAGATCGGTTTCGACCGCACGTTCGGCAAGACGGGCTACCTGCGTTACATCACGACGATCTTCTCCTTCTACGGCTGGATTACCGACATCGGCCAGAAGAACAAGATCAGCGACTACACCAAGTACCTGGAGGCCTACGACAAGTGGGCCGACAAGGAAGATACCAGCGTCGGGCATGACATCAAGGACAAGCCCCGCCTGCCGATCCATCCCACGGTGCGTTGGGAAAACACGCTCGAAATCAAGGCGACGAAATACCTCTCCACGAAGGTTAGTTTCCAGCTCTACTACAACCGGGCGCAGAACGTCGACGTGCAGACCCGTACGCTGTTGCAGGTGGGTCTCACCTATACTTTCAAAAACAAGCCGAAACCCTGATAAGTTTTAAATACCGAACCGGCGTCTTTGGCGCCATCATACGATGTACAAAAACTCGAAACACACCGTCCTCTTCCCGCTGCTGCTGGCCGCGGGAGTCGCTCTGGGCCTCGTTCTGGGCCAGTATCTGGGCCGCAACACCACCACGTCGCAGCTCAAGGGCATGCTCAGCCGCATGGCGCTGCCCAACAACAAGCTCTCCTATACGCTCTCGCTGATCGAGAACCAGTATGTCGACTCGGTGTCGATGGACTCGCTCGCCGAGCACGTTATCCCGATGCTGGTCAAGGAGCTGGACCCCCATTCGGTCTATATCCCCGCCGCGGAAATGCAGGCTCTGAACGAACCTCTCGAAGGGGAGTTCGACGGCATCGGCGTGGTCTTCAACATGGCCACCGACACGGTCATCGTGCTGAACGTCATTCCGCAAGGCCCGAGCGACAAGGCCGGCGTCAAGGCCGGGGACCGCATTGTCGAGATCGGCGATTCGCTTGTCGCCGGGCGAAAGATTCCCCAGAACAACGTCGTCAAAATGCTGCGCGGACCGCGCGGCACGACGGTCCGCCTCGGTCTCGAACGGCAGGGCATCTCCGACCTGGTCGAGGTCGAGGTCGTGCGCGGCGTCATTCCCATCAGGAGCATCGAATCGGCCTTCCGCATCGCCGACGGCGTGGGGTACGTCAAGCTGGGGCAGTTCGCGCGGACCACTTTCGACGAATTCCGCAAGGCGCTGGCATCGCTGCGCGCCGAAGGGGTGACGAAACTGATTTTCGACCTGCGGGGCAATTCCGGCGGGTTCCTCGATCAGGCGATCGCCGTGGCCAACGAGTTTCTGCACGAGGGCCAGCTGATCGTCTACACCGAGGACCGCCGTCACGAACAGCTGCGCGAATACGCCGACGGCAAAGGCTCGGCGCAGAACATGGAGGTCGTGGTGCTGATCGACGAGGGAAGCGCCTCGTCGAGCGAAATTCTCGCCGGAGCGTTGCAGGACAACGACCGTGGTACGATTATTGGTCGTCGTTCGTTCGGCAAGGGTCTCGTACAGCGTCAGATACCGTACAGCGACGGATCGGCCCTGCGGCTGACCACGGCGCGCTACTATACGCCGACGGGCCGCTCGATCCAGAAGCCCTACACGATCGGGGACGACGCGGACTACGAGGAGGATCTTTGGAACCGTTACCGGAACAACGAGTTTTTCTCGGCCGACAGCATCCATTTCGCCGACTCGCTCAAGCGGGTGACGCCGGGCGGAAAGGTGGTCTACGGAGGCGGCGGCATCATGCCGGATGTGTTCATTCCGGCCGATACGACCGACGTGACGAAGTATTTCGTCGAGGTGGCGGGCCGCAACATCCTCTACCGCTATACGATCGAGTATGCCGACCGTCACCGTGAGGCGCTCAATGCGGTGAAGACCATTGATGAGTTGCAGGCGCTGCTCGACAGCGACAAGACCCTTGTGGATGATTTCGTCCGCTATGCCGCCCGGAAGGGCGTTGCGCCGCGCTACGGCGACATCGCCCGTTCGCGGAGGCTGATCGAGGCCCAGCTCCGGGCCTATATCGGCCGCAATACGGCGTTGGAGGACAATGGTTTTTACGCAAACATCTATCCCGTGGACAACGTCGTCGTACGCGCCATCGGGATCTTAAAGGAGGAGAATGAAAATGATTAAAAAACTGATCGGTATTATCGTGGCCGTGGCGGTAGTCGTCATTATCGTCGTTGCGGCCATCCGGCGCGACAACTTCCAGTCGATGGTGCGGCGCGATGAATTGTTGAACGGCGTCGAGCCGGCCGCGGAACCTCCGCACCTGATCTCGCCCGCCGAACTCGACGTTCCGGCCGAAGGCGTTCCGGCTGCGGGGACGGTCGATTCGTTGAGCATCGAAATTACGGATTCGCTTCCGTAAGCCGGGATCGGTATGTATGAAACGGCGGCCCCGCAAGGGGCCGCCGTTTTTCGTGCGTCAGGACGGGGCGGTCCGAGAGAAAGGGTTCCGCAGATCTCCGCCAGCCGGTTTCGCGCCGGTTAGAAGTATTTGACCTCCGAGCCTTCGATGGCCGAAAGAATGTTGTTCGCGGCCGAAGAGGCTCCGATGCGGAACAACTCCGTCGTGAGCCACTCTTTGCCGAGTATCTCCTCGACGATCGTGTAGTAGAGCGCGGCGTCTTCGGCCGTGCGGACCCCGCCTGCGGCCTTGAAGCCGACCTTGCGGCCCGTTTTGTCGTAGTAGTCCCGGATCGCCTGGCACATCACCACGGCGGCCTCGGGCGTTGCGGCCACGTCGATCTTGCCCGTCGAGGTCTTCACGAAATCGGCCCCTGCCAGCATCGACAGCAGCGACGCCTTGCGGATCAGCTCGGGGGTTTTCAGCGCTCCCGACTCGATGATCACCTTCAGCACCACATCGTCGTCCATCTCCGTGCGGATCACCTCCACCTCGTTGGCCGCCTCGTCGTATTCGCCCGTGAGCATGCGCCCCACGTTGAGGACGATGTCCACCTCGTCGGCGCCGTTCTCCACGGCCATCGCCACTTCAAGGGCCTTCACTTCGAGAAAGGTCTGCGCCGCGGGAAATCCCCCGCCGACGCTCGTGATCTTCATCGGCGTGCCGTCCACGGCCAGCCCCACGGTCTCGACGAACGAGGGATAGATGCAGATCGAAGCCACGTTGGGAATGTGGGGGTATTTTTGGTAGAACTCCGCGGCCTTGCGGGCGAATTCCGTGACGGATTTCACCGAATCGTTGCACGACAGCGTCGTGAGGTCGATGGCCGAGTAGCAGAATTTGTAGACCTCGGTGTTGTGGTTGCGGGCCTCTGCGGCCTTGCGGATGCGTGCGACCTCTTCGTCGACTTGCGATGCGCTCCACGCCGGGGCGTATTCTTTCAGATGGTTGGCGTATTCCATACGATCGTGTTTTTTACAAAATTAGAAAAATTATTCGATCCCGCATCGTTTCCGGATCAATTATTTTAACGGTGTCCGACATCGGCCGCCGCCCGGACGCGGCACCGGGGATGGCGCCGGGCCGTTTCTCCGAAAAACGGATACACCTGCGCTTTTGCTGCGGGGCACACGGGGCAGGATGCAAAAAAAGAGCCTGAACCCTCTCGGGCCAGACTCTTTTTTATCCGATGAAGCCGATTACTTCTTCAGCGCCTTCAGGTTGATGTCCTTGGCGGCCTTCTGGGCCAGCGCGGGATTCTTCGAAACAGCGCTCTTCAGCTGGGCCTCTGCGGTCTTCAGGTCGCCTTCCTTGGCGGCGATAACGGCGCGCAGGTAGTCGGCGTCGGCCGAGTTGTCCTTGGCGATGGCCTTCTTGGCGCCGGCCAGGTCGTTCGACTGAACCAGGGCGATGGCTGCGTTGTAGCCTTCGAGGTTCTTGGCGGCAGCCTTGTAGTCGCCTTCGGCGGCAGCCATGGCAGCCTTGGCCTGGGCGTCGGCGGCAGCGGCGTACTTCTTGGCCTCTGCCGTGTTGCCGTTAGCCAGGTTGGCGAGCAGCAGGTTCTTGCTCAGCTCCTTCGACGAATCCAGCTTGGCAGCCTTCTCGAACGATTTCAGAGCGGCGGCCTTGTCACCGGCCTGCGTCTGGGCAACGCCGAGGTTGTTCCATACGCGGGCGTCGTTGAACTTCTTCGAAGCGGCGGTCAGGATGGCAACCTGCTCCTCGGCTCCGTTGGCCAGCTCCTGGGCGGCATAGAGGTACTGCTCTACGGTCAGGTCGCCGCCGTTGCGGTATGCAGCCATGATCTCGGCGTCGGTCAGACCCTGGAGGTCGGTGCTGTTGACGATCTGCGAGCGGCGCAGTTCGGGAAGGATGTCCTTCTTCAGCTCGTTGAATACGGTCGACATGTTCTTGATCTCGGTCTCACGCTCTGCGGGCGAGTTGTAGAGGCTCAACACCTGGAGAATGAGGTTCTTGTCCTTGATGTCCGACTTCTCGACCAGCTCCTTGAAGCCGTCCCAGTCTTCGCCGTAAGCGGCGGCGTCGATGTCCAGACCGGCGTCCTTGAGTAACTTGGCAACGACCTTCTTACCCGATTCGCTGCGCTTCTTCGAAAGCGTGTCGTTGAACTTCTCCGGACCGTCGGGCGAAGCGTAGCCCTTCACGGCGATGTTCTGCGTGGCGCGGTCGTTCGTGAGGTTCTTGTCCACGTTCTCCTTGAATGCGCCGAGGTTGGCGTTCTTCTCGTTCTTCTTCGTCACGACCGACGAGTTGATGGCGTAGAGCAGGTCGGTCTTGTCGACTACCGTGGTGACCTTCTTGTAGTTGTTGGCCATCTGATCCATCAGGTCGCCGTACTTGAGGTCCTTTTGCAGGGTGTTCAGACCGTAAGCTACCGTCAGGCCGAATTCCTTGGCGATGGCAGCCTTGGCAGCGGCGTCGTTGCCGGCCAGCACGGCAGCCTGCTCCTTGGTGGGGATGGCGCCGGTGTTCAGGTTGACGAGCACGAACTCCTTGGCCTTGCCTTTCGGGCACTTGATCTCGGCGCGGAGCTGCAGGGCGCACTGGTCCATGCGGGGATCGTACGGGAACTCGACGTGCTGCGTGTAATTGCCGCCGTTGCCCTTGTCTACGACTGCATAGTTCTCGTCCACCTTCGAACCCTGGTAGTATTGGGTGGCGCCGGCCACTTCGCCGCCTTCGAATACGATGACGGGAGTAACTTTGATGATAGCTTTCTTGTTGAAATACTCAACGGGGAAGGTTACATTGATGTCTGCGGCAACCGTGCCGTTGTTCAGCGTCAGGATCTCGGGGGTGACCGTCAGCTTGATGTCGTCCCGGTTCTTGGCCATCTTCTTGAAGCAGTTGCAGCTCGAGAATGCCAGTGCGGCAGCTACGAGCACAACGCTCAATTTCATTAAGTTTTTCATAATAGGTAAAAGTTAATGTGTTTATTTTGAATTTGTTTGCCTCTTTCGTTCGTTCCGCCGCCTTTCTGTCCGCCCGCTGTCCGTTCTTCGTTGTCCGTCCGTGCAGGCGCTTGCCGGGCTGCGGAACAGTGCAAATATAGAAAACTCTTGCTGATTATGCAATATTCCGGACGGAAAAAAGCGTTGATTTCCGTCCGAAATATCCACATTAACAGTCTTTTTATTCCTCTTTGTGCTCGTGGCGCTCCCGGCGTTCGCCGCGGTCGCGGCGTTCGCCACGCTCACCGCGCTCGGGACGCGGGCGGCGCTCACGTTCCACATAGCCTTCGGGCTTGGGCAGAAGCGCCTTGCGCGACAGTTTGAGCTTGTTGGTCTTGGGGTCTACGCCGATCAGCTTGACGTCGATCTCGTCGCCCTCTTTCAGACCCGTCTCCTCCATGGTCTCGAAACGCTTGTAGTCGATCTCCGAGATGTGGAGCAGGGCGTCCTTGCCCGGCATGATCTCGACGAACGCGCCGAAGGCGACGATCGAGCGGACTTTGCCGTGGTACGTCTCGCCCACTTCGGGGATGGCCACGATGGCCTTGATGCGGGCCAGCGCTCCGTCGAGGGCCTCCTTGTCGATGCCGAAGATGTCCACGATGCCCTTGTTGTCCACCTCCGTGATGGTGATGGTGGTGTTGGTGGTCTTCTGGATGTCCTGGATCACCTTTCCGCCCGGGCCGATAACCGGACCGATCATATCCTGCGGAATGACGATCTGCACGATGCGCGGCACGCAGGGCTTGTAGTCCTCGCGCGGCTCGGCGATGCACTCGGTGAGTTTGCCGAGGATGTGCATGCGGCCTTTGCGGGCCTGCTCCAGCGCGGCGGCCAGCACCTCGTAGGAGAGTCCGTCGACCTTGATGTCCATCTGCGTGGCGGTGATGCCGTCTTTGGTTCCCGTCACCTTGAAGTCCATGTCGCCCAGGTGGTCCTCATCGCCCAGGATGTCCGACAGCACGGCCCATTTGCCGGTTTCGGAATCGGAGATCAGACCCATGGCGATACCCGACACGGGTTTGCGGAGCTTCACGCCGGCGTCCATCAGCGCGAGGGTTCCGGCGCAGACCGTGGCCATCGACGACGAGCCGTTCGACTCGAGGATGTCCGACACGACGCGCACGGCGTAGGGGTTGTCCTCGCCCAGCGGAATCATCGGCTTCAGGGCGCGCCATGCCAGGTGGCCGTGGCCGATTTCGCGGCGCGAGAGGCCGCGGGCGGCCTTGGCCTCGCCCGTCGAGAAGGGCGGGAAGTTATAGTGGAGCACGAACTGCTCGGTGCCCTGCACGAGCACCTCGTCCTTGACCTTTTCGTCGAGTTTCGTACCGAGCGTAACGGTCGTCAGCGACTGCGTTTCGCCGCGGGTGAAGATCGCCGAGCCGTGGGCTGCGGGCAGGTAGCCCACCTCGCACCAGATCGGGCGGATCTCGTCGGTCTTGCGGCCGTCGAGACGGACGCCTTCGTCGAGGATCATGTTGCGCATGGCCTTCTTCTGCACGTCGTCGTGGAAATATTTGTGGATCAGCGGCGCCTTCTCGATCAGCTCTTCTTCCGAATAGCGGGCTGCGAACTCGGCTTCGAGCGCGTTGAACTTGTCTTCGCGCTCGTGCTTCATCGTGCCGCTCGTGGCGATGGCGTAGGCCTTGTCGTAAAGCTCTCTGATGATCGTCTGACGCAGTTCTTCGTCGTTGACCTCGTGGCAGTAGGTGCGTTTCACGTCCTTGCCCAACTCCTTCGACAGCTCGATCTGTACGGCGCAGTGCTTCTTGATCTCCTCGTGCGCGAACTTGATGGCGCCGAGCATCACCTCTTCCGAAACCTCCTTCATCTCGCCCTCGACCATCAGGATGTTGTCGATCGTACCGCCGACCATGATGTCCAGGTCGCATTCGGGCATCTCCGAATAGGTGGGGTTGATGGCGTATTCGCCGTTGCGGCGTACGACGCGGACCTCCGAGATGGGGCCGCCGAAGGGAATGTCCGATACGGCCAGCGCCGCCGAGGCGGCCAGACCGGCCAGCGCGTCGGGCTGAATATCCTTGTCCGCCGAGATGAGGTTGACCGTCACGTAGACTTCGGCGTGGTAATCCGCGGGGAACAGGGGCCGGAGGGCGCGGTCGATCAGGCGGGCGACGAGCACCTCGCTGTCGTTGGCGCGCGCTTCGCGCTTCATGAAACCGCCGGGGAAGCGGCCTACGGCGGCGTACTTCTCCTTGTATTCGACCTGGAGGGGCATGAAATCGGTGTCGGGTTTTGCATCCTTTGCGGCCACGACGGTTCCGAGCAGCATCGTGTCGCCCATCTTGACGACGACCGAGCCGTCGGCCTGCTTGGCCAGTTTGCCCGTCTCGATCTCGATCTGGCGACCGTCGGCCAGCGTGATGATCTTGCGGACTGCGTTGTACAGCTTCTTTTCTTCCATAAAAATTTTAAACCTATAATGTTTTCGAATTGTTTTTCGCAACGAAAATGAAGGCAACCCCTCTCGGGAATTGCCTCCATTTCTTCCTCGGGACTACTTGCGGAGATTCAGCGTCTTCACGATTGCGCGGTAGCGCTCGATGTCGACCTCCTTCAGGTATTCCAGCAACGCGCGGCGCTTGCCGACCAGGCGCAGCAGTGCGCGCTGGGTTCCGAAGTCGTGCTTGTTGCTTTTGAGGTGTTCCGTAAGGTGGCTGATACGGTAGGAAAACAACGCGATCTGACTTTCGGGCGAACCCGTGTCGGTGTTAGACTTGCCGTACTGGCCGAAAAGCTCCTGCTTTTTCTCAGCTGTTAAATAAGCCATTGTGTAAATTTATTTTACGTTCCACTCTACGACGCATCCCCCTTACCGTGGATAACGCCAGAGCGTTCCGCAAAGGTACGAAATAATTCATAATTCATAATTCATAATTCACAATTATTTTCAATTTGGCGTCTAATAATAACAAATTAATCGAGAAAATCGTATTTTTGCGGCTAAACAAGTGAAAATTATGGGGAAAACGGGTGTGCGCGGAACTTTCGCCGCGCTTGTCGCCGCGGTGTTGTGCGGCTGCGGGAGCGAGCCGGATTTCGTCACCGTCGACGGGACGATGCTCGGCACGACGCTGCATGTGGTGGCCGACGTGAAGGGCGTCTCGCGGCAGCGTCTCTATGCGGCCGTCATGGAGCTGGACCGCGAGGCCAAGGCGTCGATGTCGATTTACGATTCGACGTCGCTCGTGAGCCGTCTGAACCGCAACGAGACCGACAGCGTCGACCGTCATATCGCCTTCAACCTGCATCTGGCCGACAGCATTGGCGCGTTGAGCGACGGGCGTTACGACGTGACCGTCAAGCCGCTGGTCGAGGCGTGGGGCTTCGCCGGCCGGGAGCGCGCCGAAAACCCGAACGTCGATTCGATCCTCGAATTCGTGGGCCGCGAAAAGGTCCGCGTCGAGGGAGGGCGGCTGGTGAAGGACGACCCGCGCGTGCAGCTGGACTTCAACTCCGTGGCGAAAGGCTATACGGTCGATCTGCTGGCCGGACTGGTCGAGAAATACGGGGCTGAAAACTACATCGTCGACATCGGCGGCGAGGTCCGCTGCCGGGGACTCAACCGGCAGGGCCGGGCGTGGCGCATCGGCGTCGAAACGCCTTTCGACGGCAACATGTCGGACGGCGAATACCTCCAGAAACGGATTCAGATGACCGGCGGCGGGCTGGCCACCTCGGGCAACTACCGCCGTTTCTACCTCGACGGGGAGGGCAACAAGGTCGCCCACACCATCGACCCCCGCACGGGGCGCAGCGCCCTGTCGCGCCTGCTGTCGGTGACCGTTGCGGCTCCGACCTGCGCCGAGGCCGACGCGCTGGGGACCATGTTTCTGGCGATGGGCGCCGACGATGCGCTGGCGGCCGTGGAACGGATGCCCGGCGTGAAGGCGTACTTCATCCTGGCGGGTGACGGCGGAGAGTACGAGGAGTACGTCTCGCCGGCCATGGAAGCGTTGATTCTGAAATAGCGAGATAAATGAAAACAGCGGTATTCCTCTACAATCCCGAATCGGGCAAGGGCAAAATCGCCCGCAACGTCGGGTGCATCAGTACGATTTTTCAGGCCTACGGCTACGACGTCACGCCGCAGCGGATCGACTTTACGGCCAATCCGTTCGACGGCAACGAGACCATCGACCTGATGGTCGTCGCCGGCGGCGACGGCACGGTGAACTATGCGGTCAACGCCATGAAACGCAAGGGGCTGGACATTCCCATCGGCGTGATTTGCGTTCGCCTACATAGTCACCATGATCTGCAACAAATATAATTATCGTAT
>OHAS01001236.1_pt1 | contig 20842 bp, 12 predicted proteins | sample 1577131 | NCBI WGS metagenome assembly OHAS01 (sample SAMEA3541566, study PRJEB24748) | human gut metagenome | biome: human gut; feature: human-associated habitat; material: faeces | place: China | collected 2012 | reverse complement strand
CATCGCTTATTGGGAAGCTCCAAAACAGCTATGCCGCCATCGGCCATTCGTTCGGCATCAACAAGGCCAAGCAGCTCAAAGTCTTTTTGGAGAACAAGCGGATGATCGTCAAGGAGGATAAGTTCTACCGTTACAATCCCGATTTCCACTATTGACCTTTGCGGGCGGTTTAGTCCGGAACGAGGGTATATATTATTAAACCATTCTAAACCGGTACGGCGGATTAAACCCCGAATCGTACCAATAAACCGAGTGAAAGAAAAACAGCTTATGGACGCAAAAGCAATCAATAAGTTCCCAATACGGGAATACCTTGCCTCACGGGGCATCCGTCCGGCCAAGGATAGAAGTTATTGTGGCTTGTATCATTCGCCGCTGCGCGAAGATCATATGCCGAGCATGAAAGTGGACTATGACAAGAATCTGTGGATCGACTATGGTGCAGGCGAGGGCGGCACGCTGATCGACCTCGTGATGCACATGGAGCGGTGCGATGCCGGAGAGGCCATGCGGCGGCTGGAGCAATGGATAGATGGGGGCCCTATTTCTTCTTTTATAGGAAAAAATACAGCCCCGCAACGTCCACCCTCAATTGTAGTCGAGAGGGTGCGGCCGCTGGAAAACCCTGCTTTGCTTGACTACCTCATGGAGCGGGGCATCGACCTTGATACAGCTCGTATGCATTGTTCGGAGGTGCATTATCGCGTAGCGGACAAATCCTATTTCGCAGTTGGATTCCGAAACGATGCCGGAGGGTGGGAGCTGCGCAACCGCTATTTCAAGGGCTGCACCTCGAAAGCCCCGACGACCCGACGCGGCGATTATCCGACGTGCCTCGTTTTCGAGGGATTTATGGACTACCTTTCGTTTCTGACGCTCAAGCGCAACCCGAACCCGCCGCACAATATCGTCGTGCTGAACTCGGTAACGAACCTTGCCAAAGCCGTTCCGTTCATCGCGTCGCACGAACGGGTCTATACCTACCTCGACAATGACGAGGCGGGGCGAAAGGCGACCTCTGAATTGAAAGCCGCCTGCCGCAATATCTCCGACCAATCCGTCCACTATCGGCCGCACAACGATTTGAACGACTACCTGCGCAGCCATCGTCCCGTGAAAGGACACAAGCAGTCGCGCGGTCGCAAGTTGTAACGTCGCCCACCATTCGGCCGCTCCGCGTCCGCGGCTTTTCTTCCACAGAAAAGCCATAGCCTATTAGGGCTTTTTCCAGAAGATTGGCTGCGGCTTGGCAATTCAAACATAGTTTGATTGCCCTCGCTCTTGCGCAATCTTTCTCAACGCATCGGCACGCCGACGCTGAAAAAGCCCCAATAGGCCAAAGGGCGACCCTTTGGAAACCCCTTGCGACCGTTCCGGTCGCCGACCACACATGCGGTCGAAAACCCGACAACCGAAATCATCAACCGCAAAAATTATTACCGAATCATGGGATATGTCGTATTGCATTTGGATAAGTCGCCGGACAATGAAGTGCCGATGACCGCCCATATCGCACGTACTAAGATGCCGCCCAATGCCATACCTGAACTGACTTACCTGAACGAAGAACTCGTCGAGTTTCCGGAGGGTGTGGCCGACCGGACGGAAGCAATCAACCATCGGCTCGAACATGTCGGATTGACCCGCAAAATCGGAACGAATCAAGTGCGGGTAATTCGTGTCATGCTGACCGGCACGCAGGAGGATATGAAACGCATTGCCCAAGAGGGGCGCTTGAAAGCGTGGTGTGCCGATAACCTTGCATGGCTACGAAAAACTTTCGGAACCGAAAACGTCGTTTCGGCTGTATTGCACATGGACGAAGCAACGCCGCATATCCACGCAGCAGTCGTCCCCATCGTAACGGGAGAACGCCGCAAAACTCGTGAGAAGCAAACCGACGACCCCAGCAAGCGAAAATACCGCACGAAATCGGCATCCCGACCTCGATTGTGTGCCGATGACGTAATGTCGCGTGTCAAGCTGAAAGAATACCAAGACACTTATGCCGAAGCGATGTCCAAATACGGCTTGCAAAGAGGTATCGACGGCTCGAAAGCCCGACACGTTACGACGCAGGAATTTTATCGCAACGCCATTGCCCGACAGCAGAATTTGCAGGACAATATCGGCGAACTGCTCTGCATCGAGGAGGAGAAGCGCAAAGCCGTCGAACATGCTACGAAGCAGGAACAGACGGCACGCGCAGAACTACATCGAACCGCGGCCGAACTGAACGCGATAAAAAGCGAGCTGAAAACAGAGCGATTGAAAAACTCTGCTGCCGAGATCGGTACGACTATCCTCGACGGTATCGGTTCGATGATCGGAACGTCGAAAGTCAAGCGACAGGAGCTGGAAATCGGAGTTCTGCGACAAGAGGTCGCCGCACGCGATGAAACGATAGAGATTCTGCAAAAGAAAATTCAGACCATGCAGGCAGAACACAACCGAGAACTGACGATTATGCAGGCGAGGCACGCAGCCGAGACGACCAACTTAACGAAGTTGCACGAAAAAGAAGTGTCGCTACTGAAAGCAGTTCTCTCGAAAGCCGTCAAATGGTTCCCTTATTTCCGTGAGATGATCCGAATGGAGAGTGTTTGCCGAACGGTCGGTTTCGACGATGAACAGACCGCGATGCTTATTAAAGGTAAACCGCTTGAATATAGCGGCAAACTATACTCCGAAGAGCACAACTGCAAATTCACGGTCGAACGAGTAACGGCGCAAATAACTCCCGACCTGACCGACAAACGAAAATTGCAACTAACCATCAGCAAAATACCAGTTAAGGAGTGGTGCAGAGAGAAGTTCGAGAAAGCACGGCACTTTTTCTCTCAAGAGCCACGACAATCCAAAGGCTTTAAACGATAAATATAAGTCCCGATAATTCTATCGGTCTCGGGTCCTGGGCTCTGTTGGCCATGAAGTCTGGAACTCTATCGGCTATGAACAATCCGCTTCGGCGAGCGGATGCCCTTCATTCGTTTGAGCAGTATCGGCATACGTGCGAGCCGATTCCTCGACGATCTCGGATGCTGCCGCAAAATGCCGACCGTACCGTTCCCTTCTCCGATGCCTCGACGATCGCCGCAACGACCCCGGCCTCAATAATTGTCGAGATTGCGGCGATGCAGGATGTCCATATGAACGTAATTGTTGCGGCGCTGCGGTTTGGTCCCCTTGATGACGCATTCCGCGAAGGCCGTCAATGCCTGGAACGATTGTAACGGAATATGCCTGGTGACCAGGTATTCGATATGTCCGTTGCTCAGGCTGGCCAGGTTGCGATCGAGATCGTCGAATCCGACGACGATGCGCTCCGGATCGGGATTGCGGCGCAGGTAGTCGTCGATCAGGAAGATACGCGAATTGGTCATTGCCAGATGTTTCACCTCGGGATGCTCCCGGAAAAAACGCTCCAGGGTCGCATATGCCTGGTCGGGTTGTTCGGGATGGATGAACAGCGTATGGATGCGGCACTGGGGAAATGTCTCCTCGATGTAGTCGAGAAAACCGTGACGGCGCGGTGCATTCGGGTCGGCCTTGTGTTTCCGGTCGCGAATCAGTCGGATCAGCGCGATATCCTGCACCTCGCAACGGGTCGTAAGCAAAAAGGCTCCGAGCGCCCCGCTTTTGTAGGGGTCCACGCCGTAGTACAACAGATAGTCGAGGTCGTCGATCTTGTTGTCCACGAATGCGTAGGGAATGCCGGCCTCTTCCAGCCGTTGCGCGAACGCGACGACCTCCTCTTTGAAAACGGCGTTGGTAATGACGCCCATCGGCCGGGTCCGCAGAATCTCGTCGCTGCAACGGCGATACGATTCGGTGTCGGTTTGATCGTACAGATGGAAGTCGAGTTTGATATTGTAGTGCGACAACGCTTTCACGCCGTCTCGGAATCCGTCGAAAATCTTTTCCCAATATTCGCCCGGCCGGAATTCCGGAATGAGGCATGCGAACGTATATTCCCGCTTCAGGGCGAGCGACGATGCGTTGGGATTGGCCGTATAACCGAGCTGCGAAATCGCTTTCTGTACCTTGTCTATCGTTTTCTGAGACACGCGCCCGCGCTTGTAGACCACGCGGTCGACCGTGCCTCGCGACACCCCGGCCAGCGCTGCGACGTCGAAGATGGTGATTGGCGTTTTGCTTCTCTGTTTGGTCATCGATCGATTTTTTGTACAAATTTATAAAAAATGCTAACTATATACAACTTTACACCTTGTCAGTTTCTTGATTGTCGCTTCCTTAGGACGGTCATATGCTCGCTGCCTTTGGCCGCCCCGCTGAAACGGGGTTTTCGAGGAAAACAGCTGCTCATCGTTCTTTCGAGAGTTTTTGTCCCCGGAGTTGGCTGACCCGTTCCTAAATTCCCCTATCGGTGGGGACTTTAGGTATAACCCTCAACGTGATAGGGGTTTAAGGCGGGTTTAGTGCGAAATCGTATATAATTTCCTAAAAAATAACGATTAGTTTGGAAAAATAAGAAATAAATTCTACTTTTGCATCATAAGCGGGCACGTGCACGCTTTTGCAAACCGAAAACAGGTATTATGGAAAAACGCAAAATCACAATCATCGGAGCCGGTATGATGGGATCGGCTCTGGCATTTCCTGCGGCTGAAAACGGCCATGAAGTGCACATCGTCGGCACTTGTCTCGACGACGAAATCATCGACGGTTATCTGAAAACCGGAAAACACGAAAAGTTCTGCCGTCCGTTCCCCGAAAATGTAAGTTTCCATTATTTCAAGGAGTGGGAGCAGGTCGTCGAGGGTTCGGATTTCGTGATCGGCGGCGTTTCCTCGTTCGGCGTCGACTGGTTTTTGGAGGAAATTCTTACGCGACTCGATCCGAAAATCCCGGTGCTGTCCGTTACGAAGGGACTTCGTGCTACGGACGACGGGTCGTTGCTCTCCTATCCGGGCTATTGGATGAGCGAACTGGCCAAGCGCGGTATCGTGCGTGACATCTGTGCGATCGGCGGCCCTTGTACCTCCTATGAACTGGTATTCATGGACCCGACCGAGGTGGGGTTCTGCGGCAAGGACAACGAAGCGCTGCGGATGATGAAGCAGGCTATGCAGCGTCCTTATTATCATATTTCGCTGACCAACGACGTGATCGGACTCGAAAGCGCCGTGGCTCTCAAGAATGCCTATGCCATGGCCGTAACGCTGGCTGTCGGTCTGAATATCCGCTGGCACGGCGAGGAGGAACCCCAGCATTATAATTCGCAAGCGGGCACGTTCACGCAAGCGGTTCGGGAGACGCATGCCCTGATGCTCATGCAGGGTGGCGAGTTCGAGTCGGAGTGCATCGGATTGGGCGACCTTTATGTAACCATCTTCAGCGGGCGTACGCGACGTTGCGGCGTATTGATGGGCAAAGGGTTGAACTACGATCAGGTCACGGAGGCGCTTGCCGGCATTACGCTCGAAAGCCTGGTGATTACCCGCATCATGGGCAATGCCATCCGTCGCAAAGCCGAGCTCGGTCTGGTCGATTTGAGGGATTTCCCGCTCTTGATGCACATCGTCGACATCCTCGACCACGGCAAATCCGATTCCGACATTCCCTGGGAGGCATTCACCTTCGAGCACCCGAAATGAATGTCCGGGGTCCGATCGTAACGACTCGGCTCCGCACCTTATCGCAAATCCGTTTTTCGGGGGATTGTCCCCCATCTAAACTATTAACTAAGACCTATGAAACAACTTTTACGCCTCGTCGGACATCTGCGACTTCACGTCGCAGCTTGTCTGCTGGCTTGTCTTTCGGCGCTTGCCGCCGAAGCGCAGCCAGCGCAATCGTCTCCGGCCTCCCAATCCGGACGCAAGACGGTTTCCGGTGTCGTTCTGGATGCCGAGACCGGGCAGCCGGTCGTCGGTGCGCAGGTATGGCTCAAGGATACGACGATCGGATCGGTGACCGACTCTTCGGGCCGATTCGAGATCGCCTATTCGGGAAATTACTCCGTATTGAACGTGTCGTTCCTGGGGTATGAAACCCGCGAAGTCGTTTTCTCGCCGGGTGCCGCGGTGACCGTGAAACTTACTTCGTCGTCGACTTCGGTCGACGAGGTGGTAGTCGTCGGCTACGGCGTCCAGAAGAAAGCCAGCGTCGTGGGAGCCATCGCCACCGTCTCGGTGACCGATATCAAGGCGCCGGTGGCGAAGATATCGAACAACCTGGCCGGACAGCTCGCCGGTGTCGTTTCCATCCAGCGTTCCGGCGAACCGGGTGTGGGATCAACGTTCTGGATCCGCGGTATCAATACGTTCGGAGCGGCGAAGACACCGCTCATCCTGGTTGACGGCGTCGAACGCGATATGGACCTGGTCAATGTCGAGGATATCAAGGAGATGTCCATCCTCAAGGATGCTTCGGCGACGGCGATCTACGGTGTTCGCGGCGCCAACGGCGTCGTTATGATCACCACGCGCGACGGTTCGATCGGAAAACCCAAAGTCTCGCTTTCGTTCGAGGCGGGTATGCTCTCACCGGTGAAAGTCCCCGAGATGCTGAATTCGGTGCAGTTCGCCCGGATGTATAACGAAGCCTACGGCGGAAAATTCTTCTCCGACGAGGCCATCGAACGCTATCGGAACGGTTCCGATCCCGACCTCTACCCGAATGTGGACTGGCTCGGCCAGCTTTATAAAAACCATTCCTGGAACGAGAAGGTCAATCTGAGCGTCAGCGGCGGCGGTAGTATCGCCAAATATTATATTTCGGGATCGATCTACAACGAAAACGGATTGTTCGCCGTCGACAATATGAAGAACTACGATACGTCGCTCTATTACCAGCGGTATAATTTCCGGTCCAATGTCGACGTGCAGGTGTTTCCCCACACGAAACTGAATATCAACCTGGGCACCTCGTTCGAACGCAAGAACGAGCCGGGCGGCGATACGGGCAATATCTGGAGATACTCGCTTGCGACGTCACCCAACGCATTTCCGCTTTTCTATTCCGACGGCACGCTGGCCGGTCCGGGCAGCAACATCATCAATCCGTACGTCGAATTGACCCAGCGGGGATATCGCGAGAAGTTCTGGAATACGGCCTCCTCGACGATCAACCTCCAGCAGGACTTTGGCGACTGGATCACCCCCGGATTGACGGCCAGCGCCAAGGTCGCCTTCGACGCTCAGAATTACCAGCATCTGGCCCGCACGAAGCAGCCGACGCAATACTTGGCGATAGGTCGCGATGACGACGATAATCTGATCTTCGGACCTCCCACGTTCGTCGGTCAGGAGAACCTGTCGTTCAGCGAGTCTGCGAGCGGTACGCGTTCGTTCTATTTCGAGGCGGCGCTCAACTACGCCCGGACCTTCGGCCGGCACTCCGTCGGTGCCCTGTTCCTCTATCAGCAATCGCAGAAGAACATCACCAACTCGTCCGAGACCAACTCCGAGAAGGCATTGCCCTACCGCCATCAGGGTATCGCCGGCCGTATCACCTACAACTACGACAACCGCTATTTCATCGAGGGTAACTTCGGCTACAACGGCTCCGAAAACTTCTCGCCCCGCCATCGTTTCGGCTTCTTCCCGGCGGGTGCCGTCGGTTGGGTGCTTTCCGAGGAGAAATTCTTCGCTCCGCTGCGCGACGTGCTCGACCTGGTGAAGTTCAAAGCCTCCTACGGTATCGTGGGTAACGACCAGATCGGCGGCGACCGGCGCTTTATCTACAACGAGACGATCAACACGAGCGGCGGCTCCTATCAGTTCGGCACCGGCAATACGACCTATACCGGATTGCGCCTGGGCAACTGGGCCAACGATTCGGTCGGCTGGGAGAAAGCCTACAAACTCAATGTCGGAGCCGAAGTCTCGTTGTTCGGCAAACTCCGCATTCAGGCGGACTATTTCCGCGAGCGCCGCGAGGGTATTTTCCTTCAGGCAGCCTCCATTCCCCGCATCTCGGGCCTTTCGACGTCGCCGTGGATCAATGCCGGCAAGATGAAGAACCACGGTGTCGATGCTTCGCTCGAATACCATCAAACGATCGGGAAGGTGCAGCTGACCGTGCGCGGCAACTTCACCTACGCCCATAATACGATCCTCGACAACGACCAGCCCCGCTGGGCCGAACCCTATCTGAACAAGATCGGACAAAGCAACTGGCAGGAGTACGGTTTGGTGGCTGCGGGACTCTTCTCGTCGCAGGAGGAGATCGACGCCTGGCCCACGCAGGCCTGGGGCGAGGTGCATCCCGGCGACATCAAGTACCTCGATCTGAACGGCGACGGAAAGGTCGATACGTATGACTGCAAACCGATCGGCTATCCCAACGTTCCGGAGATTACCTACGGTTTCGGAGCTTCGGTCAAATGGAAGGGTTTCGATTTCTCGGTCTTCTTCCAGGGTGTCGGCAATGTCAACTTCTTTACCAACAACACCTATACGCAGCCGTTCACCGCTTCGAGCATTTCGTTGTCGAACGTCTTCACCGATCTGATCGGCAAATATTGGAGCGAGAGCAATCCCGATCCGAACGCCCGATATCCGCGTCTGACGACTTCGCCGAATCCGAACAATTCGCAGAAATCGACTTTCTGGATGGTCAACGGCCGTTACATGCGTCTGAAGAATGCCGAGATCGGTTACTCGCTGCCCAAGCAGGTGGTCAACAAACTCCGCATCGACGGTCTGAGAATCTATGTCTCCGGAATGAATCTGCTGACGTTCAGTGATTTCAAACTCTGGGACCCCGATCTGCAAACGGGTGCTGCGAATTATCCGAACAACCGGGTGTACAATATCGGCGTGTCGCTGATCTTCTAACCGTTAAAACTCGATTCTACCTATGAAAAAGAGCCTATTCGCAGCCGTTTTCGCGGTGTTGTCCGCCGCAGGTTGCAACTCCTACCTCGACCGCCAGCCCGACGAACCGTATACATCGAAGAATGTCTTCGAAAGTTACAATTCGACGTTCCGCTACCTGGTGAACGTATATAGCTGGATCACCAACGAGACCGACCCCAGCGGCCAGGCCAACCATTATACCCCCTCGTCTGACGAATGCGTATGCGTATTCACGGGACGACCTTTCGCCCAGTGGAACAACTCCACGTGGTCCGTGAGCACCGAGGATCAGACCGGTCTCTCGTATTATACCACCTACTACAAAGGCATCCGCGAAGCGAGCTATTTCATCGCCAACGTCGGACGCTGCCCCGAGTTGTCGCCCGCCGAGGCGCTCGAATGGGCGGCCGAAGCCCGGTTCCTGCGCGCCTACTACTATTTCTGCCTGATGCGGCTTTACGGTCCGGTTGTCCTTTTGGGCGAGGGTGTCGCCGATTTCAACGACCTCGCGCTTCGCGAGCGCGACCGCAATCCGTGGGACGAATGCGTGGACTGGGTGGCGGAGGAGTGCCGCAAAGCCGCGGCCGATCTGCCGCTTACGCAGCCGGATTCCTATTTGGGGCGTGCGACGAAGGGTGTCGCTCTGGCCTTGCGGGCCCGACTGCTGCTCTATGCGGCCCGTCCCCTGTTCAACGGCAATCCGATGTACCGGAACATGACCAACGCCGAGGGCAAATACCTCTTCCCGCAGTCGTACGACGCTTCGAAGTGGACGAAAGCCGCCGAAGCGGCCCGGGATGTCCTTGACCTCCGGCAGTACGAGTTGATCGAAACGGGAAATCCGTATGTCGATTGGCGGGCGGTCTTCACGCAGAAATGGAACCGGGAGCTGATTTTCGGTTACCAGAAGACCAGCTATAACTGGCGTGTCGCGACCATTCCGCTCGGAGTGGGCGGACGGGCCTACGGCGGAGTCGCCATAACGCAGAAACTGGTCGATGCTTTCGCCATGGATACCGAGCACGGAGGTCGCTATCCCATCACCGGATACCAGGCCGACGGAAGTCCCGTGATCGATCCGCAGAGCGGATACGACGAGTCGGGCTTCACTTCGTTCACGCATCCGATCCTGGGCAGCACCAAATCGACCTACAACATGTACCTCAACCGCGAACCCCGCTTCTACATGTCGGTGTTCTACGAGGGTCTGAATTGGATCGGCGGTTCGAATACGGTCTCCTCGATCCAGTTCTACTACGGAGGCAACTCGGGCCAGACGTCGAGCAACTTCAACTATCCGCTGACGGGTTATCTGCCCTTCAAGTTCCAGGATACGGGATTCGACAGCAAGAATGCCGGGTCCGCGCAGGCCAACTGGACCGCCATAACGTGGCCGCTGTTCCGCTATGCCGAGGTCCTGTTGAACTACGCCGAGGCGTTGAACCGGCAGCCCGAACGCGATGCGACTGCGGCTCTGGCGGCGATCAATGCGGTGCGCAAACGCGCGGGCGTGGCTGATATCGAGACGATCTATCCCGAGGTCGAAGCGGATGCGGATGCGCTGGAGGCCATGATTCGTCGCGAGCGGATGATCGAGCTGAATTTCGAGAACCATCGTTTCTTCGATACCCGCATGTGGCTGATCGCCGAGCAAGAGAACGCCGGAGCGTTTTACGGCATGAACATCCAGGCGACCGACGATCGTCCGGACGGCGATTTCTGGCATCGGACGGTCGTTGCCGCAGACGGCGGCAATACGCCTTCGACGCGCATATTCAACAAGCGGAATTATCTGCTGCCGATTCCTCAGTCGGAAATAGACCGTCTCTACAACGTGACCCAAAACTACCAATGGTAAAAGACTCTGTTATGAAACGCAATCATATCATCTTTGCAATGGCGGCTCTGTCGTTCGCGGTTTCGGCCTGCGAAAACAACCGCGACAACGCTCTGCCGGGCGCTACGGCCTGCTTCCTTGCGGAGGGTGTGTTGGAATCCGCCCCGTTTTACGTAGTCGACGAGGACCCCGCCGTTACGCTCCGGGTTTTCCGAAGCGGATATTATGCCGAAAGCCTCACCGTTTCCGTCCGGAGCTCCGAGTCTGCGCTCGAAACCTACAACTCGGAAAACGCCACGGCGTACAAGGCATTGCCCCAAAGCGCTTATCGGATCGAACCGGAGCGGATTACCTTGGCCGGGGACGAGCGTTCCGGTGCTTTCCAAGTGATCTTCGATCCGATGCAGCTGGTCGGGGTCGAAGACCCGGAAAACCTTGTGGTACCGGTGGAACTGCTCTCCGACGGCAACGTCAGCGCGAAGCGAAACATCTTGCTGGTCCATCCGAACCTGGAGCAGATCGCCGTGGAGATCGACGAGGCGGCCACGCTCTTTTACATTACCGGGGAGAATACCTATGTCAATAATGCCGCGAATGCCTGGGACCAGACGCTGACCCTCAAATTGGCGCGTCCGTTCGAAGCCGACGGAACCGTCGCGCTCGACTGCTCCCAGGCGGCACTCGATGCCTACAATGCGTCGCACGGCACCGCGTTCCGGCTGGCTCCCGAAGGGGTCGTTACGTTCGAGGCCGGAGCCTTGACGATCGCCAAGGGCGAAACGGAGGTGCGGACGACGATCCATGTCGATCCGGCCAAAGTCGGCGACGAACCTTGCGCCGTGCCCGTTCGTCTGACCTCCGATTATTTCGAGGTCGCTCCCGAGAAGAGCATTTACCTGCTGCACTTCGCCCCGACGACTCGGGAGAACTATTTGCCGATCAACCGTTACGGATGGCAGTGCGAAACCACCCATTTTGCCAATTCGAACAACGGTACGCTGATGATCGACGGCAAGCCGGGTACCTACTGGGACGCTCCGTACAGACCCGACGGCAACATGACCAATCCCACGGGTGCCGATGCACCGCCGTACAGCTACAAATTGGATTTGCGCTCCGTTACCGAGATTTGTGCCGTGGCTTTGCAGGCGCGCGCCTCTCAGGCCAAGCGTATCGGTGCCGGCTATATCGAAGTCTCTTCGGACAACCTCCGCTGGGCGAAAGTCGCCGAGTTCGACAACGACGAGTCTTTGCAGAGCAATACCGAAGTCGGTCCCTTCGTCTATTGGTTCGAACCGACCTCCGCCCGTTTCGTCCGCGTGACGATCACCCGGAGCAATGCGCCGCGGAACGGCTACGGATTCTCGGAGGTATCGGTCGCAGAGACCTTCGTGTATAAGCCTTCCGACGCTCCTTGCCCGCAGCGCCTTGCGCAGAGCGGCTGGTCGGCGGACACGAACTCCTACCACAATGCCTCCTATTCCGTGGCCAAACTCATCGACGGCAACGTCTCCACCTATTGGCATACGGCCTTCAACGGCAGCAGCGTGTCGCAGGATCATATGTTTTTGCCGTTCACCGTTCAGATCGACATGGCCGCCGTGCAGCGGTTGAACGGTATCGAGATGTGGCGTTGCGACAACAACGGCTCCATCGACGACATGAAGGCGGGATCGTTCTGGGTGTCCGAGACCGGGGATACCTCCGACTGGAAGAATTCGCAGGCATGGACGCAGAACGGCAACTGGACGAAGGTCGGCGAGTTCAATTTCGAGAAGGGTATCTCCATCTGCCGCGGTCCTTTCTGCTATCTGTTCCCCGAGACGCAGGCCCGGTATATCCGGATTCTCATTACGGAGTCGAACAACAAAAATACCGTGCGAGACTGCGCTCAGATCGCCGAAATCTATGCTTTGAGATAATTGTACCATGCGTATCGGGCCGACGGCCGAGCAGCCCCGGCCCGATACGCCAAAACCGATGACCATGAAACAACTGAAATTCGTCTTGCTGACACTGGTTTTTCCGCTGTTGCTCTCGTGCAGCAACGATACGCTCGATTCCCCGGAAGGAGCGGGCGGAACCTCCAAGAAAAATGTGACCCATATCAACGGCACGGATATCGCTCCGGAGACGACGCTCTGCGGTCTGATCTACGACGTGGAGAGCGGGGCCGGAATTCCCGGTGTCGTTGTCAGCGATGGCTTCGACTGCACGACGACCGATGCGAACGGCGTCTACCAGCTGGTGCGCGATAGCCGTGCCGCATTGATCTTCTACTCGACGCCTGCCGATTACGCGATTTACCGTTCGGTGATCGCAGAGGCGGAATTGCCCTATTTTTATCGGAAAATCGATCTTAGCGTCAAGGTTTTCCGCCAGGATTTCAAATTGACACGCCTTCCGAACGGCAAGGAGACGAAGTTCCGGCTTTTCTGCATGGCCGATCCGCAGTGCCGCAACGAAAAGAGTCTCGCCCGTTTCCAGGACGAGACGATTCCCGACCTGAAGAAAACCGCCGACGAATACCGGGATGCGGGCTCTCCCGTCTATGGCATTACGCTGGGCGACATTACCGACAATAACCGCACGGCCATCTGGGAGGCTATGAAGAAGGCCATGGCGTCGATCGCCGGCAGCGTGCCTTTCTTCCAGACGATCGGCAACCACGATCATCTGAACGAAGCGGATAACAGCGTGACGTCGACCTACTGGAAGAGCGTCGAGAATTTTCAGAAGTATTTCGGACCGCAGAACTATTCGTTTGACCGCGGCGACGTACACATCGTCTCGATGGATAACGTACTTCATGGCGAAATCCCCGACCTGGGGGAGGACCAGGAATTCGCCGCCGGATTCTACGACTGGCAGTTCGAATGGCTCAAGCGGGATTTGTCGTACGTTCCCAAAGACAAGATGGTCATTCTCTGCTGCCATGTCCCGTTCCGGGGCGGTGCGAGCTACTGCCATTCGGACAAACGTTACCGCCGGGAGGTGCTGGAACTGCTCTCGGAGTATGCCGAAGCCCATCTGATGATCGGCCATACGCATTATAACCAGAACTATATCCATTCCGTCAACGGGAAAACGATCTACGAACACATCCAGGGCGCGGCGTGCGGCGCATTCTGGCACGCCTCGTTCAACGGCGACGGAACCCCCAATGGTTATGCCGTTTACGACATCGAGGGCGCGCACATCGCGGATTGGCGTTTCAAGGCCACCGGCCGCGACGAGGGTTTCCAGATGCGGGTATACCGGGGCAACCAGACCTTTTACCACGACAAGCAGAACAAGGGCGGCCTGGATGCTACGATGAAGGACAAATACGGTCCTTACAACTACGGACTCGGAGCCGACGATATCCTTGTCAATGTCTGGAACATCGAACACGACGGCAGCTGGACGGTAACGCTGTATCAGCGGGGCGAGAACATCGGGCAAATGACCAACTACACGTCGAGTGCGGGCCGTACGGAGAAATTGCACGACCTGTGGGCCGCCTACTGGATCTATCAGGTTTACGGAGCCGGGTTCACCACGACCTCCTGCCAGCACCTCTACAAGGGAACGCTCAAATATCCGGACGAACCCTACGAGATTCGGGCTGAGAAAACGGACGGCTCGCGCGCACCCTATGTCTGCACGGCGCCGCCGACGACCGATTACGACGAATTTAAGAATATCAAGTACGATTTCGACCTGGTAAGCAAATAACGCCGGGCTGTGATCGGCGAATTTACACGGATTCGGGTTTGGGGCTGTCATTTCGCACCGACCGTCCCAGGAAAATGCCATCGAAAAACCGATGAGGTGTAAAGCCGTATAGGTTACCTAATTCCAATTGTCATAAAATTACATTCCGATGAAAAAAATCATTCGATTCATTGCATTTCCGTTGCTGGCGGCGGGCTCTCTTTTTCAGACCGAGATCGGTTTCGCACGCTCCGAAACGCCCGATCTGTCGGCCCGTATCCTGACTCCGGCACCCGCCGAGACTCCGCGCATTAACGGAGCCCGGATTTTCGGGGTCCGTCCCGGATCGGAGTTCCTCTTTACCGTGGCGGCCACCGGAGCACGCCCCATGACCTTCTCGGCCGAAGGTTTGCCCAAAGGGCTGAAACTCGACTCCCGGACGGGACGCATTACGGGGCGCGTGAAGAAAGCCGGGGAATACGTCGTCCGGCTGAAGGCCGAAAATGCGCTCGGCAGCAACGAACGCGATCTGAAAATCGTCGTCGGCGACGCCATTTCGCTGACGCCTCCGATGGGCTGGAACTCCTGGAACTGCTGGGCGCGCGATGTGACGCAGGAGCAGGTACTCGCATCGGCCCGCGCCATGGTCGAGAAAGGATTGGTCGATCACGGTTGGACCTATATCAATATCGATGACGGTTGGCAGGGGCAGCGCGGCGGAAAATACAACGCCATCCAGCCCAACACGAAATTCCCCGATATGAAGGGACTGGCCGATGAAATCCATGCCTTGGGCCTCAAGATCGGCATCTACTCCACGCCGTGGATCGGAACCTATGCCGCCCACGTGGGAAGCTATTCCGATCGAGCCGACGGCGTGAACGAATGGATCAAAAAGGGGTATTGCAACGAGCATTACCGTTATCAGAAGCCGGGCGGCGATTATTGGAAAGACCGCATGGAGATGTATATCCACGGTGAATATTCGTTCGTGAAGGCCGACGTGAAGCAGTGGGCCGACTGGGGGATCGACTACCTGAAATACGACTGGTCGCCCAACGACCGCTATTATACCGAGGAGATGTACGAGGCGTTGCGTGCATGCGGCCGCGATATCGTGTACAGCATTTCGAACAATGCGCCCTATGCCGACGCCCCGATGTGGAAGGAGCTGTGCCAGTGCTGGCGCACGACGGGCGACATTCGCGATACCTGGAAGAGCATGAGCTCGATCGGCTTCGCGCACGAGCGCTGGCTCGCGTTCACCGGACCGGGCCATTGGGCCGATCCCGACATGCTGGTCGTCGGTATGGTCGGTTGGGGCCCGAAACTCCACCGCACGAACCTTACGGCCGATGAACAGTATACCCACATTTCGCTGTGGTCGCTGCTGGCTGCGCCGCTGCTGATCGGATGCCCCATCGACAAACTGGACGATTTCACGCTCAGCCTGCTGACCAACGACGAGGTGATCGACGTGAATCAGGACCCGCTCGGGCTCCAGGCCGCCCCGATCTGGCGGGATGGGAACAGCAAGGTGATCTACGTCAAGCACCTCGAGGACGGGTCGGTCGCCGTGGGATTGTTCAACCGCGGTGAGAAACCCGCTGAGATGAAGTTCACGCTGCGTCAGCTCGGTATGCGCGGGACGAAGACGATCCGCGATCTGTGGCGTCAGCAGGATATCGCGACGCTCGAATTGGGCGAGACCTACACCGCGGAGGGGGCGCCGCACGGCGTCGTTCTGCTGAAGGTGGGACCCGGCAACCCGACGGAACGCCGGGTCGGCAAGGTCGAACGATAACCGATAAAACCGTCCGACATGAATAATTGGAAATTGTGGGTCGCGATCGGCTGCATGTGTTGCGCACCGGCTGCCCGGGTTCAGGCCCGGACGCCGGAGGCGCATGCCGTGCGGATCGGCTCCATCGAGGAGTTGCAGGCCTATTTTACCTATTCTCCCGATCGCGACATCGTCGTCAGCGGCCATCGCGGCGGCATGATGGCGGGGTATCCGGAGAACTGTATCGAGTCGTGCGAAAAGACCCTTTCGCTGCTGCCGACCTTTTTCGAAATCGACTTCAGCTTCACGAAAGACAGCATACCGGTGCTGATGCACGACCTGACGATCGACCGCACGACGACGGGTAAGGGGCGTGTCTCCGACTATACCTACGAAGAGTTGCAGCAGTTCGCCCTGGTCGATCGCCACCGGAAGGAGACCCCCTACAAGATTCCGAGACTCAAGGATATGCTGGAGTGGGGCAAGGATAGGGTGGTGTTCAACTTCGACAACAAGTACGTCAATACGAAAGGGGTAAGCGATCGCGTGCGTCGGGCCAGTATCGACTATTACATCCGGCAGTTGCAGCCCGGCGGCGATTGGGCGGAGTATCATAACATCGTGCTGAGCGTCCGCTCGCTCGACGAAGCGCTCCGCTACTGGAACAGCGGTATCCGGCAGGTAATGTTCTGCGTCGAAATCAGTTCGCGGGCGGATTTCGAGGCTTACGACGCTTCGCCGATTCCGTGGCGTTACATCATGGCCTATATCCGTACGGCCGTCGATCCCCGGTTGCAGGAGGTCTACGATCTGCTGCATGCCCGGGGCGTGATGACGATGACTTCGATCGTGGAGACCTCCGACAAGGTGAAGAACGCCCGCGACCGCAATACGGCCTATTTGCGGGAGCTGCTGGCCGAACCGGATATCATCGAAACCGATTATCCCTCGGAGTTCGTCGAACTGCCTCGTTCGCGCCGGGAGATTCACGCTTTGCAGGACTGCGCGTTGCGCAGCCGTTCGCGAAAATGATACTACGATGAAGACCGAATCCTCGAACCCGGCCTATGCCGGTATGACCTCCGAGCAGATACGGCGTTTCAAATACTGGGAATTCCGTACCATCGCGATGTGCATCTTCGGATATGCGCTTTTCTACTTCGTGCGCAAGAATCTGAGCATCGCCATGCCTTATTTGAACGAGGAGATGGGCATTTCGAAATCCGACCTCGGATTGTTTCTCACGCTCCACGGCGTGATTTACGGACTCTCGAAATTCGTCAACGGCATTTGGGGCGACCGCAGCGATGCGCGCCGTTTCCTCGTGACGGGACTCGTTTTCTGCGCGATCTGCAACCTGCTGTTCGGTTTCAGCTCCTCGGTGCTGGCGTTGGGCATCTTCTGGGTCCTCAACGGTTGGTTTCAGGGCATGGGCGTACCGCCCTGCACGCGGCTGATGACCCACTGGATCGTGCCGCAGCGGCTGGCGACCAAAATGTCCGTGTGGAATACCTCCCACTCGATCGGTGCGGGACTGGCCATCGTGTTCTGCGGTTACGCGGTCGGGTTGAATTGGGATGCGTGGTTCGACGCTTCGTCACTGCTCTCCCAGCATTGGCGCTGGTGCTTTCTGCTGCCGGCGACGGTCGCTCTGCTCGGAGCCGCAATTGTCTGTGCGCTCGTGCGTGACACGCCTTCATCGGTCGGGCTTCCCGAACTGAAAACCGGAAAAACCACTGGGCAGCAACCGCAAACCCGGGCCGAAGAAAATGCCGAGTATAAGGCATTCCTGCGTCGTAAGGTTTTTCTGAATCCTACGATTTGGATCATTGCCGTGGGCAACTTCTTCGTTTATGTTGTGCGTTTCGCCGTATTGGACTGGGGACCTACGATGCTCAAGGAACATCTGCATATGGATATCAGCCTTGCCGGCTGGAGCGTTGCGGCCTTCGAGATCGCCGGCATCGCCGGCATGCTCGCCGCCGGGTGGGCCACGGATCGGCTGTTCGGCGGGCGGGCTCCCCGAACCTGTGTCGTCTGCATGTCGATGGCGGCCCTTTGCCTGGCCGGATTCTATGCCCTCGACCGGGAAACGCCGCTCGCCGTAGCAGTCGCGATCCTCATGGCGGCCGGATTCTTCATCTACGGTCCTCAGGCGCTCGTGGGCATCGCTGCGGCCAATATCGCGACCAAACGGGCCGCAGCCACGGCGGGCGGATTCTGCGGGCTGTTCGGCTACGGAAGCACGGTCGTTTCGGGTATCCACCGGATACTTTATGTCCCTGAATCTTTTTCGCATACTGTACCGGAATTCTTCTTTCACCATCCTGCAAAAATACAATGAATACAAACATGGCAACGATAATTGCAAGAATAATAACTGCAGCAATAATCTTGCTTGTTACATCTGTTGGTTTTGCAACATAGTTCTGATATAAGTTTGATAAATCATTTGGGATACGGGCAACGATGTTAATCAACAGGATAATGGAAATACCATTACCAACACCTTTTTCCGTAATCTGTTCTCCAAGCCACATCATAAATGCGGCACCCGCTGTCAAAGCGGCAACTGCGACAACAATTGCTGTTGTCATACTGCTCTGTGGATTATCCGTACCAAACAATCCCTGGTTTCTGAAACCAATTACGATTGCTGCACCTTCGATAACTGCGAGCGCAATTGAAAGGTAACGTGTGTACTCGTTAATCTTTTTACGTCCATCTTCTCCATCTTTCTGCATCTCTTCCAAACGCGGAATTGCGATTGTCAAAAGCTGTAAGATAATAGATGCAGTGATGTAAGGCGTGATGTTCAATGCAAAAATAGACATCCTTGAGAATGAACCACCTGTCATAACATCCAAAAATCCAAGGGACTGGTTGCTGCTAAACAAGTTCTGCATTACATCCGGCTTTGTACCGGGAATCGGAATATTACATCCGATTCTCACGATTACAAGACCAATCAACACATAAAGCAGTTTCATACGGATTTCTTTTGTTTTTAACGCATTTTGAATGGTTGTTAACATTAGATCACCTCTGCTTTTCCACCAGCAGCCTGAATTTTTTCAACAGCACTTGCGCTGTAAGCATTCACTTTAACATCAAGCTTTTTGGTTAATTCTCCATTTCCAAGAATCTTAACTCCATCTTTCGGATTGCTTACAATACCTTTTTCAACCAATGCAGCTACTGTTACTTCTGCACCGTCTTCAAAAGCATTCAGACGGTCTACACCAATTCCAATAATATTTTTGCTGTTGATGTTTGTAAACCCTCTCTTTGGCAATCTTCTATACAATGGCAACTGACCACCTTCAAAACCAGGTCTTGGAGCTCCTGAACGAGCTTTCTGTCCTTTATGACCTTTACCGGCAGTTTTACCATTTCCTGAACCATGACCACGGCCTCTGCGGAACTCATTGCTCTGCTTAGCGCCTTCGGCTGGCTTCAACTCTGATAAGTTCATTTTGTGCACCTCCTTGATTAGATTTCTTCAACCTTCACAAGATGTCTAATCTGCTGAATCTGACCACGTGTAGCAGCGTTATCAGGCATCTCAACTGTTTTGTTTAATTTTTTAAGGCCAAGAGCTTCTACCGTTTTTCTATGCTTTGGAATTGCACCGATGGTAGACTTGACTAATGTGATTTTCAATTTACCTGCCATTTGTTTGCACCTCCTAGCCCAAAACTTCGTCTACGGAAATTCCGCGAAGTTTTGCTACTTCTTCCGGAGTCTTCAACTCATTCAAACCGGCAATTGTAGCAAGAACTACGTTCTGCTTATTACGGGAGCCGAGAGACTTCGTACGAATATTTTTAAATCCTGCAAGTTCCAAAACGGCACGAGCCGGACCACCGGCGATGATACCGGTACCTTCTGGAGACTTTTTCATCAATACGGATGCACTGCCGAACTTACCAATGAAGTCATGAGGAATACTCTTGTTCTCATCCAAAGGTACTTCGATGAGTTTCTTCATTGCGTCTTCTTTTCCTTTACGGATTGCTTCCGGGATTTCCATTGCTTTTCCCAAACCTGCACCAACGTGTCCGTTGTGGTCACCAACAACAACGAGAGCTGTGAATCGCATGTTACGTCCGCCCTTAACAACCTTGGTTACACGTTTAATTGATACTACATTATCTTCTAATTCAAACTGACTAGCATCAATAATTTCACGTTTCATGTGTTTTCCTCCTTGCTTAGAATTCCAGACCAGCTTCTCTTGCTGCTTCTGCCAATGCTTTTACTTTACCCTGATAAATATAACCGCCACGGTCAAATACAACAGTCTTAATACCGTTATCCAATGCTTTCTTAGCGATTACTTCGCCAAGCTTAGCTGCTGCTTCGGTATTGTTCGTCTTTGTAAGACCTTCTTTTACATCTGCCTGAACAGTAGATGCCGATACGATTGTATTACCAGCGACATCGTCAATAATCTGAGCATACATATGATTATTGCTACGGAATACAGCCAAACGTGGTTGTTCAGGAGTACCAGACAAACGGCTGCGGATTCTTCTGTGTTTGTTTACGCGAACTTCGCTTCTATTTTTCTTGCTAACCATTCTTACTTACTCCTTTCTTATTTCTTACCAGTCTTACCAACTTTACGTCTGATTACTTCATCCACATATTTGATACCTTTACCTTTATATGGTTCCGGTGCTCTCTTCTCGCGGATTT
>OHAS01001220.1_pt1 | contig 21057 bp, 22 predicted proteins | sample 1577131 | NCBI WGS metagenome assembly OHAS01 (sample SAMEA3541566, study PRJEB24748) | human gut metagenome | biome: human gut; feature: human-associated habitat; material: faeces | place: China | collected 2012 | reverse complement strand
GTCCCCACCATAACACTTGGCCAAGACGTTCTTACGAAGGGCCTTGATATCTGTACGGGCCACGATCTTATGACCGATGGCTGCTTGGATAGGCACTTCAAACTGTTGACGAGGGATAATTTTCTTGAGTTTCTCAACGATCAACTTACCACGTTCATAGGCAAAGTCCTTGTGAACGATAAAGCTGAGGGCATCGACGGTATCGCCATTGAGAAGGATATCCATTTTAACCAATTTAGAAGGACGGTATTCAGACAACTCATAGTCAAAGCTCGCATAGCCACGAGTAGAGGATTTTAATTTATCAAAAAAATCAAAGACAATTTCTGCCAGGGGAATTTGATAGATGACATTAACCCGATTTTCATCGATGTAATCCATGGTCACAAAATCCCCACGTTTGCGTTGGGCCAGTTCCATGACAGCCCCGACAAACTCTTGCGGCACCATGATTTGGGCTTTTACATACGGTTCTTCGATCGAAGCGATCTTGGTTGGATCTGGAAACTCAGACGGGTTTGAGACATCCAGTGCTTCTCCATCTGTCAAATTAACTTTGTAAATAACAGACGGCGCTGTCATGATCAAGTCAATGTTGAACTCACGCTCCAAACGCTCTTGGATAACGTCCATATGAAGGAGACCCAAGAAACCACAACGGAAACCAAAACCAAGGGCTTGAGACGTTTCGGGCTCAAATTGAAGACTGGCATCATTCAATTGCAATTTTTCTAAAGCTTCCCGAAGATCATTGTATTTGTTGGATTCAATCGGGTAAAGACCAGCAAAGACCATTGGATTCATTTGCTTGTATCCATGTAGTGGCTCACTTGCTGGATTGGTCGCTAGGGTCACCGTATCCCCGACACGGGTATCCGCAACGGTCTTGATAGAGGCCGCAATATAGCCAACGTCTCCAGTCGCAAGGAAATCACGTCCAACTGCTTTAGGAGTAAAGATCCCAACTTCTGTGACATCAAAGGTCTTGCCATTGCTCATCAGTTGGATCTTATCGCCTGGTTTAACCATTCCATTGACCACACGGACCTGAAGGATTACCCCACGATAGGCATCATAAACAGAGTCAAAGATCAAGGCTTGAAGAGGGGCTTCAACATCACCCGTCGGTGCCGGAACTTTCTCAACGATCTGCTCCAAAATCTCTTCAATCCCAATACCAGCTTTGGCAGAGGCTAGGACAGCTTCACTAGCATCCAACCCGATGACATCTTCTACTTCTGTGCGCACCCGTTCTGGATCTGCAGCTGGCAAGTCAATCTTATTAATGACTGGCAGGATTTCCAAATCATTGTCCAGCGCTAAGTAAACATTGGCTAGGGTCTGGGCTTCAATCCCTTGAGCGGCATCCACTACGAGAATGGCACCTTCACAGGCAGCTAGTGACCGCGAAACCTCATAGGTAAAGTCCACGTGTCCTGGTGTGTCAATCAAGTGGAAGATATAGGTTTCCCCATCTTTAGCCGTGTAGTTCAATTCGATAGCATTCAGCTTGATAGTAATCCCACGTTCCCGCTCCAGGTCCATACTATCTAAGAGTTGGGCTTGCATCTCCCGACTAGACACGGTTTCGGTTTTTTCTAAAATTCGATCGGCCAAGGTTGACTTTCCATGGTCAATATGGGCGATGATCGAGAAGTTCCGAATCTTCTCTTGTCGTTTTTTTAATTCTTCAAAATTTGGCATAATCATCTTCCTAGTAAATTTAATCGTACTCTTCATTATAACAAAAAAGATAGGCCTTTGCCTATCTTAATTCATTATTTTCAAAAATCGCTTCTGCGTTTTATTTCCCTCATAGCCTATTCGTTCGTAAAAGACATGAGCTTCTTTTCGATGAGAGGCAGAATTTAAACGGATAAAAGCATAATGCTTGCTTTTAGCAAGATCTTCTACTCGCTCCATCAATTGGCGACCGATCCCACGTCCTTGAGCAGATGGAAAAACCGCAAGACCCAAAATATTTAGACCAGCATCACTATAGAGACTTTCATAAACTTCTGATTCCACATAACCAAGAATATGGCCTGTTTGGTCCTCTTCGTAAACAAAGCAAAAGTGACCCAAATCTGGCTGACTAAATTTATCAATCTGAGCTGCCACTTTCTCAAGGGTCGAATCATACCCCAATGCTTGGTGACACAAATCTCGAATTTGACCTGCATCTTTGACTTGAACGCTACGAATCATACCACAACCTCCATGAATTCTTTGATTTTATCTTAGACCTTTTCCCTCAAAAAGTAAAGGAAAATTAAATGAAATTTCAACGGAAAATCCGATTTATATCAAATCAATCTTTTTTCACATTTATCAGGGATTTCTATTTACTTTTTCGATTTAATTCATTATAATAGAAAAGGTAAATACAAGGAGGTGAGTACGTTGGCCAGAGGTCGTGGAAAAGCAAGTCCTCAAGACAAAGAGGCATTACGGATTATATCGGAAAAGATCCGAGAATTACTGAAAGAACAAGGGAAAAAGCAGATCGAATTATCTCGTATTACTGGAATTCCTGCTAGCACTTTAACTGGTTATGTAAAAGGAACTTCTCTTCCCGTTCCTGAAAATTTGGAGAAGATTGCAGCCTTTTTCCAAGTAGCAGTTGCTGAAATTGACCCTCGATTACGAAATGATTTTGTGGTCATTGATTCAGAGATTGAGAGATTGTACAAACAGCTCGATGAGGGAAATCAAGAAAATCTTCTTTCTTATGGTAAAAGTCTCTTGACCCATCAGAAAGAAAGACAGAAAATTGAAAAGCAATACCACTCTTATTCTGTCTATGATTCTTTTGCAGCTTACCAAAATCAGAAACAAGCGGATATCGTCTGGTTTGATCAAAAGATTTCTTACGATTTGGCTTTTTGGATTCATACAGATTCCCTCGAGCCTAAATACGAAAAAGGGGCTGTTGTGTTAATCAAGCAAACCTATTATGATCAGGCAGGGGCTATTTATGCCATTGATTTTGACGGGCAAACGTTGATCAAACGGGTATTTCGTGAGGCCAACGGTATTCGACTGGTTTCCCTCAATAAGAAATATAGTGATCAAATCATTCCACTAGATGAGGAACCTGGGGTGATTGGAAAAGTGATTGATGGCTTTGTGCCTCTTGATTTGGAGGAAATCAAATGATTAAATTAATTGCGATTGACTTGGACGGAACTCTTTTGCATGAGGATAAGACTCTCTCTAAAGGCAATATTGAAGCTCTTCACCGAGCCCATGAAGCCGGCTATGACATTGTGATCTGTACGGGGCGCCCTTTAGCGGGTGTACGTCCTATCTTTGAAGAGATTGGACTTCCTGATGGTAACTACTATATGATTATCAATAACGGGTGTACAACCTTGTCTACTCAGAATTGGGAAATCATTGGTAAGGAAGAATTGAGCCTTGAGGACATGCACCGCTTGCAAGTTTTGACGGAAGATACAGACGTCCAGCTAACCTTATTTGACATGGATCACTACCTAGTGGTCGCACCTGAAGCCAGTGAACTGGTCACGATGGATGCGGGCATTGTTAATAGTAAACCGACACTTGTCTCAGAAGAGGATCTGCCTAATCTTGTTCCTATTTTTCAAGCCATGTACGTAGGAGATCCTTCTGCTATTGATGACTTCCAAGCTCAGAACGAGGCTGCATTAGAGGCCGATTTTAACACTGTACGTTCACAGGATATCTTGTTTGAAATTCTGCCAAAAGGCGCGAGCAAGGCTTCTGCTCTTCAAGCATTAAGCCAAACATTAGGCTACAGGAGAGACCAGGTCATGGCTCTTGGAGATGCCAATAATGACCTTGAAATGCTACGTTTTGCTGGTTACAGCGTTGCTATGGGAAATGGCAATGCTGCTGTCAAGGAAATCGCCAACTTCATCACCCTGACCAATGATGAGGATGGCGTGGCCCATGCTATTCACAAATTAATTGAAACTGAAAAAGGAGAATGATCATGAAATACGCAAATTTGTTGGACCGTTTTATTACCTATGTAAAGGTTAACACACGTTCAGACGAGAATTCTACAACCACTCCAAGTACCCAATCACAAGTTGATTTTGCAACAAACGTCTTGATCCCTGAAATGAAACGCGTGGGCCTTCAAAACGTCTACTATTTACCAAACGGCTATGCTATTGGAACACTTCCAGCCAATGATCCAAGCTTTACACGCAAGATTGGATTTATTTCTCACATGGATACCGCTGACTTCAATGCCGAAAATGTCAATCCTCAAATCGTTGAGAATTATGATGGGGGTGTCATTGCCCTTGGTGACTCTGGTTTCACACTCGATCCAGCCGATTTTGCCCATTTGAACAACTACAAGGGACAAACCTTGATCACGACTGACGGTACTACCCTTCTGGGTGCAGATGATAAGTCAGGTATCGCTGAAATCATGACAGCTATTGAATACCTGACAGCTCATCCTGAAATCAAACACGGGGAGATCCGTGTCGGCTTTGGTCCCGATGAAGAAATTGGAGTCGGTGCAGATCAATTTGATGCAGAGGATTTTGATGTAGACTTTGCCTATACTGTTGATGGTGGTCCTCTCGGAGAGCTTCAATACGAAACCTTCTCAGCAGCTGGGGCTGAAATTACCTTCAAAGGACGCAATGTCCACCCAGGTACAGCCAAAGGTCAAATGATCAACGCTCTTCAATTGGCCATTGATTTCCATAACAAACTCCCTGAAGGAGCACGTCCAGAATTAACCGAAGGCTATGAAGGCTTCTACCACTTGATGAATATTGATGGAACTGTCGAGGAAGCAAGTGCCAGCTACATCATTCGGGACTTTGAAACTGAAAGCTTTGAGAAACGCAAAGACCTTATGAAATCTATTGCCGATCAGATGAATGCGGAGCTCGGTAGCGAACGCGTTCTCCTCACCCTCAAAGATCAGTATTACAACATGAAGCAAGTGATTGAAAAAGATATGACACCAATCACCCTTGCTAAGGAAGTCATGGAAGATCTTGGAATCACTCCAATCATTGAACCTATTCGCGGTGGTACAGATGGATCTAAAATTTCCTTTATGGGGATTCCAACACCAAATATCTTTGCCGGTGGTGAAAATATGCATGGTCGCTTTGAATACGTAAGCCTCCAAACCATGGAACGCGCAGTTGATACCATTATCGGTATTGTGACCAAAAAATAAGAAACAAAAAAGGATTCGGATTGATTGTCCGGATCCTTTATTGTTTATTAGAAAGCTGGACAATATCTTTGACCTGATCAATGGTCTGAATCAGGTGAAGGCTTGTCTCATTAATAGGAAGATAATAGACTTTATCTGCCAAAGATTCTGTAAAAGGACGATTCGTGAGTAAGATCACCTGTTGTCCTTTTTCTTTCAGCTCTTTCACTTGCTTTCTCACCTTTTGGTAAAAACGCTCATCACAGATTTCTAGATCATCCACCAAGACACAAGCAGTGTCCAAAGCCAATGATTCATTGGTTCCATTCTGGGTCAGATAATAGGCTGCTCCCGCTTTGACCTCATATAAGCCAGCTGATGGCTCAACCGGAAGAAAGGCTGGGCTTGTTGCAACTTCTGCTCCTTTTTCTAACTCCACTAGATTAGCCAAAACCTGCAAATAAATTGGGGCTAATTTACTCAAATCCAAGAGTTCCTCAAACTCAAAACCACGTTTCAAGGCTTCTAAGATATAGAAGAGCCGGTGGGGCATATGACGAGCAATTTTCTGGATTAATTCATCATCGCTCATTTCCTCAGGAAGGATGGTCAGCAAGTTCTTATCTTTAATGGTTTCTAGGGCTTGTTGATAAGCTTCATCGATTCTCTTCCCAAATCCATAAACTGCCCCATAAGAGTGAATTTGGGTATTGAGACGGGCATTTTTAGCAGCATCAGAAAAAATCGGGATCTTAAAGAAGATATAGTCCAAACTCGGTTCGTAAACGGCCTTTAGATCTTTTAATAGGGGATGAGGCAAATGCTCGAGAGATCGCCCTAATTGTAGCTGAACTCCTTGCTCAAATAAGGAATAGCCCAAGCCCATAGAGGCCATTGAGATACTGTCTGAAGCAAATGGATTAACTTCTAGGATATAAAAAGCATAGCTGGTCGGATCAAGAGCAAACTTGATCGAAATGGCTCCTGTCAGCTTCAAATAGCGACTAATGTGGATTGCTGCTTCACGAAGATTTTGAAACTCCCGGTCAGTCAGGGTGACCGCTGGCATAAATTGATAAGAGTCACTAGAGTGGATCCCGACAGGATCAATGCTTTCAATAGAGGCCGCCAGGTAGTGATTGTCTTCGCGATCCCGCATGACGACAAAATCCAATTCCTTAAAGCCATAGGTCGAAAATTCTAGCAAACACTGCTGACTTGGAGAGACTGAAAGTCCTGTTTCTACTGCTTCGCACAAGTCATCCAGGTTATGAGCAATCTTTCGCCCCTGCCCTTGCTTACTCGCTACCGGCCAGATCATAATAGGAAATTGAATGCCTTCAGAAAACTCGATGGCTTCGCGAACCGAACCAACCAGTGCGGAAGCGGGTACCTGATAGCCCAACTCTTGAAAGAGGCGTCGTTGATCCGCCTGCTGATAAAAACTACGGTAGCGTTGGAGGCTCGGTCCGATAATCCTAATCGATGCGTCTTTGAAAAATCCAGTTTCTTCCAAACGAAACAAGAGGTTCAAAATCTGTTTATCCGCAAAGGTTAGGAGCAAGCGAGATCCAGTATAGGGAAGAAGAGTCGTCCTAAGAGCATCCAGTTTGAGCTTACTGACTACAACCTGTTCTCCAGCTTCTTGTGTGATAACATTTTCTTCGCCCAGATAAAGGACAAGAGTATTCCCATCCTTGTCATTGAGCTTTTGTGCTTCATTTACCGCAGCCAAGAGGCTAATATCCTGATAAGAATCTCCACATAGGAGAAGCAATTTCTGGTTTTCTTTCATCATTCCTTCTCCCTTCTACTTTCGTGAATTTTGGCATCAATCAATTCTAAAAATTCATCGTAAAAATAGAGATTTTCCCTTGGCCCTGGACTCGCATCCACTTGGAATTGAACCCCTAAAATCGGTTGGTAACGATGGCGAAAAGCTTCGATACTATGGTCATTGACGTTTTCATGCGTGACCAATAAATCATGGGGTAGGCTATCGCGTGCGATACTATACAAGTGATTTTGACTCGTTATCTCGATTTTTCCTGTCGCAATTTCACGAACAGGAATATTTAATCCGAAGTGTCCAACTTCCATGGGAGCTAGCTCCGCTCCATAAGCTTGAGCCAGTACCTGTGCTCCCAAGCCCATGCCCCAGATCGGAATTTGACCATTGATTTTTTGGATCAAGCGACAGAGTTTTTTCACCTGATGGGGATCTCCAGGCCCACTGGATAAAATAACGCCATCGGGCTGCTGTTCCATCAGTTCATCATATGAGATGTCATAGGGATAGACCGTGACATTACAGTCCCTTTGACTCAGCTGGCGTAAGACAGAGTGCTTGACACCTAGATCAATCAAGGCAATACTCTTCCCAAAACCTGGTACAGCATAGGCTGTTTTTGTCGAGACTTGACGCACTTGGTCTTTGGGAAGGACTGTCGCTCGTAACTGATCCAGGATATGGTCGATCGAATCCCCCTTGTTAATGACAGTCGCCTTCATCCGTCCATACTTGCGGACAATTTTTGCCACCTGTCTCGTATCAATCCCTACAATACCAGGGATTTTTTTTCGCTTCAAGAATTCATCCAAGGTCATCTGTTGTCGCCAATTACTCGGCATCTCCACCAGATGCTGAACGACTACTGCCAAACATGTCGGCGTAATCGATTCAGAATCATCCCGATTGATCCCTATTGCGCCAATAACTGGAAAGGTAAAGGAGAGAATCTGGCCACTAAAAGCCTGATCCGTAATCAATTCTTGATGGCCTGTCATGGCAGTTGTAAAGACCAATTCACCAGTCACATATAAGTCTGCACCAAAGGCTTCTCCTTCAAATACAGTCCCATCCTCTAGGACCAATAATCGTTTCATCGAACCCCTCCCTTCTTTTACACTAATCCAATTTTATCATAGTTCCTCAAAAAAAGGAAAGTCAGATTCCATGTAGCTGTCTACTCTGTCCTCTTCCTTTCCTTTCAATGAATGGTCAGTTATCTTATTTTGCACCGCGACCTTTAAGGACGGCTTCAATGATGGCCATACGGACAAAGACACCATTGGTCATTTGTTCTACGATGCGTGATTTAGGTGCTTCTACCAAGTGGTCCGCAATTTCAACGTCACGGTTGACTGGTGCTGGGTGCATCAAGATCGCTGTATCTTTCATACGGTCATAACGTTCTTGTGTCAAACCATGAAGACGGTGGTAGTTTTCTTTAGAGAAGAGTGATTCGTAATCATGACGTTCGTGTTGCACACGCAAGAACATCATGACATCTACTTCTTCAATGACTTCATCGATAGTGACGAAGGTTCCATAGTCTTCAAATTCCGCACTTCTCCATTCGTCTGGACCTGCAAAGTAGAGGGTTGCTCCCAAACGTTTCAAGATTTGCATATTTGATTTTGCCACACGTGAGTGATCCAAGTCCCCAGCGATACAAACTTTCAAGCCATCAAAGTGACCGAATTCTTGGTAGATGGTCATCAAATCAAGCAAGCTTTGGCTTGGGTGTTGACCTGAACCGTCCCCACCATTGACAATAGATGCTGTGATCGTTGGGCTTTCAACCAATTCTTTGTAGTAGTCCACTTCAGGGTGACGGATGACACAGACATCTACACCAAGAGCTGACATGGTCAAGATGGTATCGTAAAGTGTTTCCCCTTTGTTCACAGAGCTTGTCTTCACATCAAAGTCAAGGAGATCACATCCCAATTTCAACTCTGCCACTTCAAAGGCTTTGTGGGTACGAGTTGAAGGTTCAAAGAAAAGGTTTGAGATGATGTGTTGGTCTTCGTAGGCTGCTTTTGCTCCATTTTTGAACTCAATCCCACGTTTGATCAATGCCATTACTTCTTCATTGGTAAGAGTTTCCATTGAGACAAGGTTTTTAAGAGCGATTTGATTTTCAGACATGTTGATTCTCCTTTTATAATGTGAATGCAAATAGTTTACAATTTGTTTAAGCTTCTTTGATGAGGACGCGGTCTTGACCGTCTAGCTCCACCATCTCGACAATGATTTCCTCTGACTTACTTGTCGGGATATTTTTCCCAACAAAGTCCGGACGAATCGGCAACTCCCGATGCCCACGGTCGACTAGAACCGCCAGACTCACTCGTGCAGGACGACCGTGACTGACCAGATTGTCAATGGCAGCGCGAATCGTGCGACCTGTATAGAGGACATCATCGATCAAAATGACTTCTCTATGAGCGATATCAACTGGTAAGACCGTCGTATCTTCTGTCGCCTTCATGTCATCTCGGAAAGGCTTGGTATCTAGTTCTGCTACAGGGACATCGATTTGTTCTAGCTGAGAGAGACGTTCTTGGATCCGGCGAGCGATGTATACACCACGCGTCTTGATCCCCACCAGTACAATCTGGCTTAAATCTTTGTTTCGTTCAATGATTTCGTAGGTGATCCGGGTAATGGCCCGTTTCATCGTCAAATCATCAACGACTTCTTTGGTTTTCATTCAGTCCTCCTTAGTTGTAAAAGAAAAACCTCCTTTTTCAAGGAGGTTCAGCAAATGAATGGTCTAAGAGGATAGAGTCTCGCCCTATGGTCCTAGCCATTGTTTTTCACAGTCTCCTTGCCTGCCTCACGGGACAGGATTAAAGGATTTATTTAATTGAGATAACTATATCACAGTTTCAAACGACATGCAAGAAAAAACTCAACATTTTTCAAAAAAATTTAAAAACAAGACTTTTCGTCCGAATAATGTTCGGTTTTTACTAAGAAACAGCCGATTTCCGCTTGATATTTTTGATCCCATAGAGCACATAGCCAGCCAAGAGGTAAGCGATAAAGATGATCACCACCCATTTGCCCACAAAAGCCCAGCCGTATTTATTGACATTGATAAAGAAATAGGCAAAGGGACTATCTTTTGCACCTGGAATCGGCCACTTCAAGACCAAACCATTGAGAAGGGCAAAGAGCATGTAAGCCAGGGGAATCGAGGTCCAAAGGAAGGGATCGAGCTTACGGTATTGCTTAGCTTTATCAATCACTAAGGTATCAAAGAAGAACATCAAAGGAACGATGTAATGACAAAGGAAGTTTTCCAAACGATAAAACTTCTCTGGTGTCGCAAGAGGTGCTAACATAAAGTGGTAGATGACACAGGTGATCATAATGGACATGGTAACTGCGCCTTTCATACGAAGGTAGCCCTGAGTCTGGGTCGAACGCCCTCGAACCATGCGCCAAACCATGTCTCCCATAAAGAACATGACCAACATATTAGATAAAATGGTGTAATAGAGCATCATGCCAAAGCCACCATGTTTGGTCAGTTGCAGATAAACACCGAGCACACTTAAGATAAACAATAGAAAACGATAGCTATATAATAATTTGAATTTCATAGTATTCTCCTGAAAGAAAAGGGGCTAGGCCCTTCTTCTTTTCTTTAGATCTTCTTCACAAATTCTGATTTGAGTTTCATTGCGCCAAAGCCATCAATCTTACAATCGATGTTGTGATCTCCTTCCACGATACGGATATTTTTCACGCGCGTACCTTGTTTCAAATCTTTCGGTGCACCCTTCACTTTCAAATCTTTGATCAGGGTCACTGTATCGCCATCAGCCAATTTATTTCCGTTGGCGTCAATCGCTACGAGCCCCTCTTCTTCTTCGACCTCAGCTGGGTTCCATTCATACGCACACTCTGGGCATACCAAGAGCGCTCCATCTTCATAGACGTATTCAGAGTTACATTTTGGACAGTTTGGTAAGTTATTCATTTTTATCTCCTTATTCAAATTAACTTTCATAGTATACCATGAAAGCGAAAATTTGACAAATCCTGCTCGACTGTAGCATTTTCAAGAAAAAAGGAGGCGACTTGGCCTCCCTACATAGATCATATTTTTCAATCTTCCTGCAATTCTTGAATATCTCGAATCACGCGCACACCTGCTTGATTCTTCTCGCGCAGTTCAGCATCAGAGTATGGGAAGGTATTGATCAAGATACTCTCCATCCCGATACTTTGGGCAACAGCGACATCTGTCGTAAAGTCATTCCCCACCATGACCGTTTTCTCAGGGTTCAACTGGTGTTCTTTCATCACTTCCAAGAGAAACTCTGGCTGAGGTTTGCGAATACCTGCGTCAGACGACAAGTAAATGGCATGGAAAATTTCTCTCAAACCAACCAAATCAATCTCCGGTTTGGTAAAATCTGCTTGGGCATTGGATAAGAGAAAGATTCGGCAACCTGCAGCTTTCATATCCTCTAATACTTCTTTCGTGTGAGGATAAAGCTCCAACCGTTTGCGAGAAAGGACACGGAAAGTCCGCGCAATCAAACGTCCCCACTCTTTGAGGTGGACAACACTATTCCCGCTTGGATGGCCTTCTAAATACAATTGCACAAAGATAACCGTCAGATCAACCTCTGGGTAGGCAACTTGTTTTTCCTTAGCCAAGTCTTCTTCTGCTTGTTGCACCAACTCTCTATAACGCAGTCGCAAGCCTTCTCCTGTGTAGCTTGCCCCGTAGGATTGGTAGATCTGAGCCATGGTATCCCATAAAATGGGACTCGATTCATCGGTTTCGATGTCGACCAAGGTTCCATAAAAATCAAAAATATAGTTTTTAAATGCGTACTTGTGCGGATTCATCTCTCACTCCCGTAACAAACATCGTAAAGGTTGCCTTGCAGACATTGGCCCCGTCTTGATTGGTAATATCGACATCCACAACTCGAGTCGTCCGTCCACTGTGGACACATTCGCCATGGATCGTGAGGACATCCCCCAGACGCCCTGCTTTCAAGTAATTGATCGAGGATTGCAAGGTCACCCCATCGACCCCTTGAGAAACCACGACCAACCCACTGACTTGGTCACACAGGGTAAAGAGATAGCCTCCGTGCGCATTTCCATAATAATTGAGCGATGATTCCACGACCTTGGTTGTCACCGCTACATGGCCATCTCTCATCTTTTCGATTTCGTAATTTTCAAATGCAGCAATTGCATCAAAGTGAAAATCTTTCATATACTTGCCACCTTTTCTAGCATCTTTTCAACTCCTCTATCATACTACAATTAAGAAGCAGATACAAGCAAAGGGGCAATTCCTTAGAGCTAAAAAAGAACTAGATAGTTCTAGTTCTTTGCTTAAAATCTTAATTTTTCCCAGCCGTCGTCTGTCCGTTTACGATAATAGTACTCCGATAAATCCGGGTCTTCCAGCACTTCCAGCAGAGGAAGCATATCGTAGGACAAGTCCAACTGATCTAATTGGTCTTTTTCAACCCAAGAAACTTCTCCTTCTTCAGACGATCTGAGCTGGCCTGTGAATTCTGTCGCTTTGTAGCAAAAGACGATGTAGCGGCCTCCATCGTCTAGTGGCCAGTCTTTGACTGCGACCAGTTTTGGATTTGTAATTGTAAGTCCTGTCTCTTCGTAGATTTCACGAATGACGGATTCTACAAGGCTTTCTCCTTCTTCGATATGGCCACCTGGAAAAGCATAGCCAGCCCAGTGAGTCTTTTCAGGTGAGCGGTATTGGAGGACCACCTTCCCATTTTCAAGATCTTCGACCATGCAAAGATTGCACAGTATAGTAGGCGTTGTACGTGACATATATTTCCTTTCTATGATGTAATTCATTCATCAATATACACTTTTTTCTGTATTTTTTTCACGACAAAGGTATTGATTAATTCATGGTAAGTTGGGAATTTCAATAAAGGCTGTTCATATAATAAAATTACATCACCTTCCAAAAATAAGTAATGAGAATAAAATACCGTCTTCATTTCTACTTTACTCTCAAATACTTTAGTACCAGATTCACAGTGAAAGGCATTACAATTTCATGATGAAAGGATTAACTAGCTTATGATACTCAGATCTATAGACACTCCAAGAGCCAATGCCATGTTCGAAAGAGCCGTGGTCGATAATCACATAGTTCCTTTCCATTCTTGCGTTGTGATATATTGGTGGGATCATTGTATTAGGTGACGTAGATATTGACATATTTAACATGAACCCAAAAAATAAAACCAAAATAAAACTAAAAATTAATGAGAAAACATGATTTGATTCAGTCCCTCTCTTTTTATAAAAGTTGATCCAAAAATGGCAAAATAATACGAAAACCAGAGAGTCAAACCATAAACAGCAGAGAATCGGAATAAAGGATAGACCAAAAACTACTAATAGTAATTCAAGGACGAAAAAAACTAGAGAGAATAAATAAAACTTTTTAAAACCATTTAATCGTTTCAACATGAATCTTCCTCCATAATACAATTAATTAGGTGTTTCGTTATACAGCAATTCTCTGAGAGGAACGACAGAAATAGTTTAAAAATTTTTTCTACTATCCCTTAGTTTCCAACAAAAGCGCTAAAGATGAACCTTTAGTTGTCAATGAGATAGTAGAAATAATGAATAAGAAAAAACCAGCTTTCTGATTAGAACCCTTCATGAGTATATTTCACTTCTAGCTTCATGATGAAGGGATTGACTAGTTCATAGTAATCACGACTTCTTATAGGGATCACCCCATGGGGAATTTCAACATAATTCCCACGTATCTCCGAATTATGATGGATTGGAGGGATTATGGTGTCAGCTGAACCTGTAAAAGACACTTGGAGAATGAACCAAATGAAAAATGCTAGAATAACACTCAAAAATTGTAAGATTAGATGAAAAAACTTGAACTCTCTCTTTTTATAAAAGATAGACCAAAGATGGAAAAAAAGAACTAGAAATAAGAAATCAAACCAGAGACAACTAAGTAGAGGAGTAAATGATAGACCAAAAACTACTAATAGTAATTCAATAACGAAAAAAGCTAAGAAGAATAAATAAAACATTTTAAAACCATTTAACTGCTTAAGCATAGAGAAACCTCCTTATTTAGAAATGCCGTAACTGACTATATTATAAAGCTAATTCAGAGGTTCGTCAATGTGCATTGAGTGGATACCCTCATCTGAGAATTTTCACTTCAATTTCTGGTGGGTTACTAATTTCTAGGGACAAAAAATTCCACTTTCAAGATCGAAAGTGGAGTTCTTCCCTTAAATAATGATCAACAGAATATGGACTGCCAACCGTAGCCAATGATCAATCAGAGGCGTATCCGGATCACTATTTTTACTATCTAAGAATAGGCTGAGTGATAAAAGAAGCAAAAGAAGGGCAATGACTATTTTCAGAGATAGCATCATACCACCAATAGCAAGAACAGCTAGAAAGCCAAAAAATGGCAACGGGCTAAATAAAAATGACAAAAAACTGAAATAGAGCATAAACGAGGAGAGTATCAATAAGCCATAAACAATCAACTTAGTGAAAATTGAGACTCTTTTACCTTCATTTTTCATTTTTGATAGTGAATAAATGACATAGATCATATAGATAAAAAGTAGCATATGGAATCATTCCTATATTTCATAGATTATATTGATAGTTTAACTAAAACCTATTCAAAATACAACTAAAGACACTAACTTATCAGTAGTAACCCATCACTGATCAAAGTTTCTTCACTTCTGCTGCCACTTTTTGGAGATGCTGTTCCCGCATGCTAGCGGTGTTCACATCCCGGCCGACTTCTCCCAAAATGCAGACACGCTTGGTTTTGATCCCACAGTGGTTCAAGACGGCATTCTTCAAGACAGAGATACCATAACTATCTGGAATGTTGAGAGGGCCTGAAAAGATCTTGTACCACCAAGTAGGCGCCATGGAGGTCGCATAAATACTGGCTGTTTTTCCTTTGAGCAACTTCTTAAATTGCTTGCCTCTCAGGTAATTCCAGATGAAGCTTCCCTGATCATTAGCCGAGTAAGCAATCCCAGGTGTAAAGACCCGATCGATCCAACCCTTCATGAGGCTCGGCATACTACTCCACCAGATGGGATAGACAAAGATCAGATGTTCCGCCCACTGGATCCATTCTTGAGAACGAAGGATAAAGGGATCTTCCTCCATCCGCTTTCGATAGCCGTAGCGAAGGACCGGATCAAAGTCCTCTTCATTGAGACTGATCACTTTAAGCTCGTGGTGATTGGAGTCAATAGTTTCGACAATGGTTTGAAAAATAGCCTGACAGTAACTTTCCTTATCCGGATGCCCATTGATGACTAGAATTTTCATTCGACTTCTCCTTCATTTCTTTGGTTCTTTCTATCTCTTTTATTTTTTTACTTGATTAATTGATAATGGTTGAAAGATTGATAGATAGGTCCTTTAGGAATTTTTATTTGAAGAACACATCATCCGCAATTCCTTAACAGGTTTTCCAAGTTTAAGTATTTTTTCTTGGCCATCAAAAGTAAAACCCATTTTTTGATAGAAAGCAATGGCTCGCTTATTATCTTTCAATACCCATAAATAAATTTCAGAGAAATGATCGAGAGCAACAAATGCAGCATGCATTAACTGTTTACTCACACCTTTTCCATAGTAATCTTTTAAAACATATAAGGCAATGATTTCACCAGCTTGAATGGCCTCATCACGAAAATTTCCATAGCTGATAAATCCAACGACCTTCTTTCCATCCATCGCAATCAAAGTATTTTCTGGATACTTTTGACTAAAGAAACGACATTTATCTAATGTCATCGTCTCCTGAAATTCCGCGGGTAAAAGATCGTCATAAGCCTCTCTCCATGTTTGCCAATGAACGAGAGATTTTCCTTCTATCTCTTCAGGAGTTTCCATTGTTTTAATAATAATCTTCATTCGCTTTATCCTATCTTAATCCAAAGCCTTGACTTCCAACATCATATCACGGATTTGCGCTGCCAGTTCAAAATCAAGCACTTCGACGGCTTCTTGCATTTGACCTTGCAGTTTCTTGACCAGTTCCTTGCGCTCTTGGCGGTTGAGACTGGTGATATCCACTTCCTTATCCTCTTCCTTGGCCACAGCCTTGGTAACAGAAATGAGGTCACGGATTTCCTTCTTGATGGTTTGTGGCACAATGCCATGCTCTTCATTATAAGCCATCTGGATTTTCCGACGACGGGCTGTTTCATCGATGGCTTTTTGCATAGACTGGGTCATGGTGTCCGCATACATGATCACATGTCCCTCACTATTACGGGCAGCACGACCGATGGTCTGAATCAATCCGCGTTCATTACGGAGAAAACCTTCCTTGTCCGCATCAAGGATAGCAACTAGGCTAACTTCTGGTACGTCAATTCCTTCACGAAGCAGGTTGATCCCGACCAAGACATCAAAAACGCCCAAACGCAAGTCACGGATGATTTCTGTCCGCTCCAAAGTCTTAATGTCCGAGTGCATGTATTTAACCTTGACCCCCATTTCCTTGAAGTAATCGGTCAAGTCCTCAGCCATCTTTTTGGTCAGAGTGGTGACAAAGGTCCGCTCTCCCCGTTCTACACGCGCATTGATTTCACCCAAGAGATCGTCCATTTGTCCCATGGTCGGACGCACTTCCACCTCAGGATCGAGTAGACCTGTCGGACGAATGATCTGCTCGATGACAGTATCGGTTTGTTCCATCTCATAATCACCCGGTGTCGCTGACACATAAACGATCTGGTGGACGTGGCTTTCAAACTCTTCCCGACGCAGTGGCCGGTTATCCAGAGCAGACGGCAAACGGAAACCATAGTTGACCAGCATTTCCTTGCGCGAGCGGTCTCCATTGTACATGCCCTTGATCTGTCCCATAGTCATGTGACTTTCATCGATCATGATGAGGAAATCTTCTGGGAAGAAGTCAAGGAGGGTGTAAGGAGGCTCTCCTTCACTCCGGCCATCCATGTGACGAGAGTAGTTTTCGACCCCATTGGTGTAGCCCATCTCCCGTAGCATTTCAATATCATACTCGGTCCGTTGTTTCAAGCGTTGAGCTTCTAAGAGCTTGCCTTCTTTTTCAAAGACCTTCAACTGCTCTTCAAGTTCCGCTTGAATCTTGGCAATGGCCACTTCCATATGGTCGTCATTGGTCACGAAGTGAGTGGCTGGGAAAATAGCCAAGTGATCCACATCTCCTAAAACCTGGCCCGTCAGAGCTTCAATCTCACGAATCCGCTCAATCTCATCCCCGAAAAACTCAACCCGAAAGGCATGTTCATCACGCGAAGCTGGGAAAATCTCCACCACGTCCCCACGAACACGGAATTTCCCCCGTTGAAAGTCAATGTCATTGCGCTCAAACTGGATGTCCACCAGGTCATTGAGCAGACGATCACGAGAAATCTCCAGGCCTGGACGCAAGCTGACTACGCTATCGGCATATTCCTTAGGTGAACCCAAACCATAAATACAAGAGACAGAAGCCACAACGATGACATCATTGCGCTCTAAGAGGGCTGATGTCGCGGAGTGACGAAGTTTATCAATCTCATCATTGACCGAGCTATCTTTTTCGATATAGGTATCGCTCGATGGCACATAGGCTTCTGGCTGGTAGTAATCGTAGTAAGATACGAAGTACTCAACCGCATTCTCAGGGAAAAATTCCTTGAACTCTCCATAGAGCTGGCCTGCTAGGGTTTTATTGTGGGCAATGACCAAGGTCGGCTTATTGACCTGAGCGATGACCTGGCTCATGGTATAGGTCTTCCCCGTACCAGTTGCCCCCATCAGGATTTGCGCCTTTTCTCCTCCCTCGATGTTATCCACCAGTTGCTCAATGGCCTGCGGTTGATCCCCAGACGGTTGGTATTTCGATACTAGTTTAAATTTGTTATCTGTTACTCGATTAATCATCTCTTTGACCTCACATATATAGACCTTATTTTACCATAAATCACCAGAATTCTCTGAGATGAGGAATGAAAGGGAAAACAACATATTACAAAATAATTAATTGGACACGCATTAGAGTGAAAACTAAACAAGACTCTCGCAATTACTTCGAAAGTCTTGTTTTTTATTCTAAAACAATGCAATACGTAATAAACATCAGTGTCCATGATATACAAAATTAGCAAGGTTTGCTCATTAGTATCATTTTTATTTATTACTTAACTTCTTGATTCCTTACCAAGAGGTAGAGAGTTGCTCCAAGTGAACATACAAGTCCAATAACGTAAGTACAGAGTTGCAAATTGGAAACTCCCCCTAATATTGTTTCAGCAACAATATTATAAAATAGATAACTAGTCAATGGTTCCACTACTCTTTCTATGAATGGTTGTACCAAAATAGGAAATAGCAGCAAAATAGCTAAACTCCCCATTGGACTTTTGAAAAAATAACTTAAGAAGTAAGAAATCAAAAAATATTGGATGGAGCCAATCAAATAGAAACTGAAAATTTCTAAACTGACACCATTTTCGCTACTAAAAAAATGAAACCATACAAGCAATACAATGAAATACAAGGTTGATTGTAGTACTACATCACATAACTCTACGAACAGGATCCGAATTGAACTTAAGATCCTTTTTCCACTTACCAAATAAACAAGTTTTGTTTCGTGTGATTGTAACTCAACAAATGCATTAACACACCCAATACTAACAGAGAGCATTGATGCAAAAACAAGAGCTTGCTTTATAGATAATTGTACAACAGTATCATTGATTGAAACTGGTAAAACACCTAAGAGACACACAAAACCTATAAAAAGTGACTGTATAGCTATCTGGTACTTTACGGGTTTTAAACTATATTTTTTGACAATAAGACTAAAAAATATTCTTGCCATTCTTCCTCCTCATTCGAATCATTTCTACAAGCATTATGAATACAAAGAACAAGATCCCTTCAACTACTAAAAGTGTAAATCCATACAATTGGCTCGTTTGAGTCCCTTCAATTCGGCCAAAAGCAAATGACTTTGCTCCAATCAAAGGCAAGAGATTTTCTATTTTAGAGGAAATTCCTCTTAGAATACCTGATAAAGTGATTACCAATAACAAAACGTCTGCAATTAATGAAGTCATTGATTTTTTCGTTACTATTACTAAGAGTAAAGCTAATAGAGTAAGAACGATTGCAAATATCATAACTCTTACCGTAACATCTAAAAACAAAGTAAATTCTAAATAATTCTTTAAAGTTGAATCCAGAAAAACGAGTAAAACAACAGCATTTACTATAGAAAATACTAAAGTAGAAAGTATCGATAAGACAACCGAACTTGCAATAAAACCAGTAAGACGAACTTTCCAGTTAGGAATCAATAACTGAGTAAAACTATCATCACCAAATTGGTAATGGGTTGAATAAACAAGTGAAACCAAGATTGGTAAGAAAATAACACTTGCTTGGTAGGGGGAAGATAAAAGAGCATCCCTGACTGTATAGACTGGATTAGATGATAACATAGACGGATCAAGGTTAACTGCTTGACCATTTCCTTCCACTAAAGCATTTATCACCTGGATATTTTGAATTGAAAAAAATATGCTGACTCCTAAAATAAGAAAAAAAGTAATTTTAAAAGTAGGTAAACTACTATATTTATAAAGGTCACTAAAAAAGTAACGCTTCAACATACTATTCACCTTCTTTCCCTTCGAGCGCCTTAAAATATGCTTCCTCAAAAGATCCAAACTGTTTCAAAATATCTTTTGTAGGAGCATCAATAACAATTTTCCCATTAGAAATACCAACCAGATGATCTACAGTTAATTCTAACTCACTCATATAATGACTTGTCATTAATACAGTTTTACCTTCATTGACAAAAGACTGCAAAAAATTGCGTACCCAGCGTATTCCTTCTGGATCTAGTCCATTGATTGGTTCATCTAAAATTAAGATGTCAGGATTTGCTAATAAGGCTGTTGCTAAACCAAGACGTTGCTTCATTCCTAATGAATAGTCTTTTACTTTTTTATTTTTAGCTTCACTTAACCCCACCAACTCTAAACATTCGTTGCACCTATTTTTGTCAACGCCACAAGCCAAGCCAATCCACCGAAGATGCTGAAATCCGGTTCTTGTTGGATAAGGTTGACAACTATCGAGGAATGATCCAACAATACAAAAAGGATTATCCCCCAATTGAGAGTATTTTTTGCCATCGATCAAAGCCATTCCCATTTGACTATTTTCTAAACCAAGTAAAATTTTAATTAAAGTTGATTTTCCAGATCCATTCGGTCCAATCAATCCGGTAATCTCACCTTTCTTGGCTTTGAAAGACACGTTTTGAAGGACAATTTTATTATTATATTCCTTATGTAGCTTTTGAATTGTTATCATTCATTCTTTTTCCTTTCTGACTTTTAGTGAAAATCCATCTTCACTTGGAGCAAGTATAACAGGAGAAAATCAGGAAATTCTCAGAATAATTATTTTTTTCATTTTCAACAAATTACATTCTAGATTTGCTATAATATGCTCATATAATTGGAGGAACTATGAAGTATAAAATTTTAGCCATTGACGATGATGAAAAAATCCTACGATTAATAGCAAATACATTAAAAGCGAACAACTTTCACGTGGAAACCCGTAAAAATATAGAGGAGATTAATATCTGTGACTTTACTGGATTCGATCTAATTTTACTTGACGTCATGATGCCTATTTCTGGTTTAGAAATCTGTCGTTCCATTCGTTCACAAATTGCTACTCCAATCCTATTTCTAACCGCTAAAGATTTTGAAGAAGATTTACTAAATGGAATACAAGCTGGGGCAGATGATTACATCACAAAACCATTCAGCATTAAAGAATTAATTGCAAGAATTCAAATGCATCTTCGTAGAGAAGAAAGATCACACCATTCCTCTAAAGAAGAGATGGAGTCAAATATAACTTTTTATCGAGATAGTCAAGAAGTTTATTATCAATCAAAGAGAATTTCATTGACCAAGAGAGAGTTTGATTTACTTTATCTTTTAGCAAAAAATGAGAACCGAATATTTAGCAT
>OHAS01001216.1_pt1 | contig 21095 bp, 17 predicted proteins | sample 1577131 | NCBI WGS metagenome assembly OHAS01 (sample SAMEA3541566, study PRJEB24748) | human gut metagenome | biome: human gut; feature: human-associated habitat; material: faeces | place: China | collected 2012 | reverse complement strand
CTAGAGCATGCGGTTCATACCCGCAGTGTCGAGGGTTCGAATCCCCCTCTCGCTACTATTTGATGAGACGGAAGACATTCCGTCTTTTTTTTATTCATATAAGGAGGATATCACATGAGAGTTGGAATGGGATACGATGTCCACAGGCTAGTTGAGGGACGAAAACTTATAATCGGAGGAGTTGAGATTCCATATGAGAAAGGACTCCTTGGACACAGCGATGCGGATGTACTTCTTCATGCGATAATGGATGCGCTTCTCGGTGCTGCGGCGTTGGGGGATATTGGAAAGCATTTCCCTGATACTGATGAGAGGTATAAGGGAGCGGACAGCATGAAGCTCCTGTCAGAAGTGAAGAGACTTCTCGAGGAGAAGCTCTACATCATCGAGAACATAGATGCGACCGTAATTGCCCAGAGCCCTAAGATGGCGCCGTACATTGATCAGATGAGGGAGAATATCTGTAATTGCCTGTGTATAGACAAGGATCAGGTCAATATCAAGGCGACAACGGAGGAGAAGCTTGGGTTTACCGGAGGGGGACTTGGAATAAGCTCCCAGGCGGTGTGCCTCATAGAGTCGGCATTTAATTATGCCGGAGATGATGCCGGAGCTGTCAGAACGGCAGGCTGTGGCGGATGCGGTGGATGTCCAGCGGGAATATGATGACAAAACAGCCCATGTATGCTAGAATATAAGGGCTTAGAATTTTAAAGAACTTAAGGAGAAAACAGGTATGTTAAATGATGGTTATGCAGAACATATAGTTAAGGCGAAGACACCTGCGGGTGTTACTTGCGGTATGGCTGCCGGAATCGTGCTGATGATCGCCGGACTTGGCGCAGCGATGTTCGTTCAGGGCTTTGGCAGTATTGGATTCTTAGTTGCGATTGCAGGTGCTGTTGTATTTGGTATTTTTGTTTCCAGAAGAGAGACGGAGTATGAATATATAATGGTGAATGAGGATATAGACATCGCAAGGATCATTGCAAAGAAGAGCAGAAAAAAGATCATGAGCTTCAGCAACGCCGATGTAAAGTTCATTGCGAAAGAGGGATGCATTTACCTCGACAATGAACTTCAGCAGGACAGCTCAATAAAGACCAGGGATTTCACATCCGGCAATAAGCAGAATCAGGATGGTGTGTATGTGTTCGTCCTCAATAAGAACGGCAAGGCTGAATTCGTGAAGCTTGAGCTCTCAGACAGAACTATTGATCATGTAAATAACTTTTTCAGAGGAAAGTATAAAGAATAAATAATATTGACCCTCACGGTTGATACTAAACTGTATATATACAGGAGGTGTCGCTGTGAGGGTCTTTGTGTGTAAGTGCTTTACTATATTTATGACGGGTGGGATGATATATTATTTCCTGGAGATATCGGCCAGGCATTATTCCCATTATTCCATGATAATTTGTGGAGGCCTTGCTACGCTTTTGTGCGGCGGACTGAACCAGATGTTTCCGAAGATGGGGATACTTGCGCAGATGTTGGTTTCCTCTGTGATAATATCTGAGCTGGAGTTCCTGACCGGGTATGTTGTGAATATAAGACTAGGACTTAACGTGTGGGATTACTCTGATATGCCGTTAAATTTTGCGGGGCAGATATGTGTGCCTTATTCTATCCTATGGATGTTCCTGTCGCTGATCATAATATATGTGGATGATGAGATACGGTGTCATATGTATAATGAAGAAAGGCCTGAGTACAGATTAATATAAAATATGGGAAAAAGCTCTTGATTCCATAGGGGAGTGGAGTAACAGCTTTTTCCCATATTCCATGTGTGTGCATATTTAATAAATTCCGTGTGAAAATATTATGATTCAAGGGGAGTAATCTTTAAACCCTTATAAAGCTTAGTATAAAGATTGCGCTCATCAGAGTACAACATTATACCACGTGAATCGCGTACGATATACGCATATTTGTTCTTCTGTACATTCATGTAAAGAACTTCATCAACGTTGAGCTCCTTGGCTTTGACCTTGGCAACGCTGACGCTGAGCGGCTCTAACTTGTACTTTTTAATTGCCTGCTGAACTGTCATAATCTACACCTCCATTGATAAATGATCATAACGTGCTTTAGTAACTATCTACAGTATATTGTAAAGATATAACAAAGTCAACTAGTAAACATGCACAAATGTGCAAAAGATCATCGAATGTTGTAAAATGTGGTGTGAAATATCAACAAAAAAGGAGAAAACAATGATGCAAAATGCAAATTATTATCAAATGATGGAGAGACAGATAGCTGAATTTGATAGTGAAAATACACAATGCGGCAGAAAAAAACTGTTGCTGCACTGCTGTTGTGCGCCATGTTCCAGCCATTGTCTGTCGGTCCTTGCGGAGCATTTTGACATAACAGCTTATTTTTACAATCCAAATATAACGGATTACGATGAGTACATAAAAAGATTCCGTGAGCTTGACAGATTTGTACATGAAGTATATGTGGAAGGAGTGAATGTCGAACTGGCGGAGCATGAGCCGCAGGTGTTTCTGGATATGGCTAAGGGCAGGGAGGATCTTCCTGAGAGAGGACTCAGGTGCTATGACTGCTATAAGCTGAGACTTGAGAAGAGCGCGATCCATGCGAAGAAAAATGAATATGACGTATTTACGACCACATTGTCGATAAGCCCCCACAAGAATGCGGACTGGCTGAACGAGATAGGTGCAGAGATGAGCAGGAAATACGACATAGATTATCTGTTCAGTGATTTCAAGAAGAAAAATGGATATAAGCACTCGATAGAGCTGTCAAAGGAATATGGACTATACAGACAGAATTTCTGTGGATGTGAATTCAGCAGACGGGCTGCTGAGCTCAGAGATGAAAAAATTAATAAAAGTATTGAATAAAAAACAAGATTTTTGCCGTGAACACAAAAATAAAAAATATATCGAAAAAAATATTGTACCGCCTTGTCAAATGTGGTAGTATTTATTAAATTAAGAAAAAAAGAGGCCAATAAATGTGGGTTATCTCAAGCGTTTCCCCCGTTTTCACTCTTTTTTTTTGAGCAAAAATAGAAAAAACGAAAGGAATACGATTATGAAAGCTTTTTTGATACTTGAAGACGGACACGTGTTTGAAGGTAAAAGTATTGGCTCTACTGACGAGATAATTAGTGAGATAGTATTCAATACTTCGATGACCGGCTATCTGGAAATTCTTACAGATCCATCATATGCAGGGCAGTCAGTATGTATGACATATCCGCTTATAGGCAACTACGGTGTATGCAGAGAGGATATGGAGGCTGGCAGACCTTGGCAGTCAGGATTCATTGTTAGAGAGCTCTGCAAGACTCCTAGTAATTTCAGAAGCGAGATGACCATAAACGAATTTCTTGTTGAGAATAATATAACTGGTATAGAAGGAATAGATACCAGAACACTTACCAAGATCCTCAGGAAAGATGGTACCATGAGAGGTATGATCACAACTGATGAGAATTATGATTTTGATGAGTGCATGAAGCGTATTAAGGCATGGAAGATGGGACATGTTGTTCTCGATGTTACATGTAAGGAGAAAATATTCTATCCTGGTGACGGATTCAAGGTTGCAGTCATCGATCTCGGTGTTAAAAAGAACATCGTCAAGTCCCTCCTTGCAAGAGGTTGTCAGGTTACTGTATATCCTGCAGAGACACCTGCTGAGGAGATCATCGCAGACGCTCCGGACGGAATCATGCTTACAAATGGTCCTGGAGATCCAAAGGAGTGTAAGGTCACAATAGCTCAGGTAAAGAAGCTTTTCGATACAGATATTCCAATTTTTGCTATATGTCTTGGACATCAGCTCATGGCGCTTGCCAATGGCGGTGATACAGAGAAGATGAAGTACGGACACAGAGGTGCAAACCATCCTGTAAGAGATATGAAGACCGGCAAGGTATATATTTCAACACAGAATCACGGATATATGGTCAAGGAAGACAGCCTCGACAGAAAGATCGCAGAGGTCAGCTTCGTCAATGTAAATGACGGAACAGTAGAGGGAGTTCACTATCTTGGAAAGAATGCACAGACAGTTCAGTTCCATCCGGAGGCATGTGCAGGTCCGCTGGATACAGATTCGCTGTTTGATACATTTATGAATATGATGGAGGTGTCAAAGTAATGCCAAAGAATCCTAATATAAAAAAGGTTGTAGTTATCGGATCAGGTCCTATAGTCATCGGTCAGGCTGCTGAGTTTGATTACGCCGGAACACAGGCGTGCCGTTCTCTTAAGGAAGAGGGACTGTGCGTTGTCCTCATCAACTCAAACCCTGCAACCATCATGACGGACAAGGATATAGCAGATAAGGTATATATTGAGCCTCTTACGGTTGATGTTGTAAAGGCTATCATTGAGAAGGAGAAGCCGGACAGCCTTCTGCCGACACTCGGCGGTCAGGCAGCCCTCAACATCGCCATGGAGCTTGATGAGTCAGGTTTCCTCAGAGAGCATGACGTGCTTCTCATAGGAACATCATCAACGACCATCAAGAAGGCCGAGGACAGACTTGAGTTCAAGAAGACTATGGAGAAGATCCATGAGCCTGTAGCACCTTCAGAGGTCGTTACAACTGTTCAGGGCGGTCTTAACTTTGTCAAGAAGATAGGATACCCTGTCGTTCTTCGTCCTGCATATACACTTGGAGGTTCAGGTGGTGGTATAGCCAACAATGAGGAAGAGTTCAAGGAGATCCTCATGAACGGTCTCAGACTTTCACGTGTTGGGCAGGTCCTCGTTGAGAGATGTATAGCAGGGTGGAAGGAGATCGAGTACGAGGTTATGCGTGATGCAAATGGTACATGTATAACTGTATGTAACATGGAGAACCTTGATCCTGTCGGAGTTCACACAGGAGATTCTATAGTTGTAGCTCCGTCGCAGACACTTGGAGACAAGGAATACCAGATGCTCAGAAGTTCAGCACTGAACATTATCTCAGAGCTCAACATCAAGGGTGGATGTAACGTTCAGTTTGCTCTGAATCCTAATTCATTTGAGTATTGTGTTATCGAGGTAAACCCAAGAGTTTCAAGATCATCGGCACTTGCATCAAAGGCAACCGGATATCCTATTGCAAAGGTATCTGCCAAGATAGCCCTTGGATACAACCTGGATGAGATCAAGAACGCTATTACAAAGAAGACATATGCCAGCTTTGAGCCGGCACTTGATTACGTGGTTGTCAAGATCCCTAGACTTCCATTTGATAAATTCATCGCCGCTGACCATGATCTGACAACACAGATGAAGGCAACCGGTGAGGTTATGAGTATCTGTACAAACTTTGAGGGTGCACTTATGAAGGCTCTCCGTTCACTGGAGCAGCATGTAGACAGTCTCTGGTCAAGCAGATACAAGGATATGACAGACGAAGAGGTTATAAAGCTTCTCGGACATGTTGATGACAGACGTATCTATGTCATAGCTGAGGCTATCAGACGTGGAATATCATACGATCAGATCTATGACATCACCAAGATTGACAGATGGTTCATAGACAAGATCCACAACCTTGTTAAGGCTGAGAGAAAGATAATCGAGTCCAAGGGAGATATCTCCAAGGAGCTAATGAAGGAGATCAAGAGAGTTGAGTTCCCTGACAAGGTTATCGCGAGACTCACAGGCAAGACAGAGAAAGAGATCAGACAGATGCGTTACGACTACGGTGTAACAGCACACTTCAAGATGGTTGATACATGTGCAGCAGAGTTTGATGCCATGACTCCATATTACTATTCATGCTTTGATTCTCTGGAGAACGAGGTCGCTGAGGACAATTCAAAGAAGAAAGTAATGGTACTTGGTTCAGGCCCGATCAGAATCGGACAGGGTATCGAGTTCGATTACTGTTCAGTTCACAGCACATGGGCATTTGAGAGAAAGGGTTACGAGACAATCATCGTCAACAACAACCCTGAGACAGTCAGTACAGACTTTGATATAGCAAACAAGCTTTACTTTGAGCCTCTTACAGCGGAGGATGTTGAGGCTATAGTAAATCTGGAGCATCCGGATGGAGCTGTTGTACAGTTCGGTGGACAGACCGCTATCAAGCTCACAGAGGCACTCATGGAGATGGGGGTACCAATCCTTGGAACAAGTGCAGAGAATGTAGATGCAGCAGAGGACAGAGAGCTCTTCGATGAGATCCTTGAGAAGTGCTGTATACCAAGACCTGCTGGTAAGACGGTATTTACAAGAGAGCAGGCGCTTGAGGCTGCAAATGAGCTGGGTTATCCGGTACTTGTAAGACCTTCATACGTTCTCGGTGGACAGGGAATGCAGATCGCGATCTCTGATAAGGATATCATAGAGTTCATGGATATCATCAACAGACATACCCAGGAGCACCCAATACTTGTAGATAAGTACATCATGGGTAAAGAGGTCGAAGTCGATGCTGTATGTGACGGAGATGACATACTTATCCCTGGTATCATGGAGCATGTTGAGAGAGCCGGAATACATTCAGGAGACAGTATCTCGGTATATCCTGCACAGACACTCTCACCAAAGACAAAGAGAGTCATCGCTGATTACACCAAGAAGCTTGCAAACAGCCTGCACGTAATCGGACTTATAAATATACAGTTTATTGCATACAATGATGAGGTATATGTAATAGAGGTAAATCCTCGTTCAAGCCGTACAGTTCCATATATAAGCAAGGTAACAGGAATACCTATCGTAGATCTTGCAACACGTGTTATCACAGGTGAGAAGATCAAGGATATGGGTTATACACCTGGTCTTCAGCCGGAGTCAGAGTATTTCGCGATCAAGAAGCCTGTATTCTCATTTGAGAAGATCAGAGGCGCTGAGATAAGCCTTGGACCTGAGATGAAGTCAACAGGAGAGTGCCTTGGTATATCCAAGAACTACAATGAGGCTCTGTACAAGGCATTCCTTGGAGCCGGAATCAATCTTCCAAAGACCAAGAAGATGATCCTCACAGTCAAGGACTCAGATAAGATGGATGCTATAAATATTGGTAAGAGATTTGCTGCTCTTGGATATGAGATATATTCAACAAGAAGCACATGCAGAGTTCTCAATGAGAATGGTGTTCCTGCAAAGCTCATCAACAAGGTTGAGGAGCCATCACCAAATCTGCTTGACCTGATACTGAGCCATGAGATCGATCTGATCATCGACACTCCATCACAGGGTGTTGAGAGAAGCAAGGATGGATTTATCATCAGACGTCACGCAGTTGAGACAGGTGTTACATGTCTTACAAGCCTTGATACAGCCGATGCGCTGCTCACAAGCCTTGAGACCGCTGATACCACAAAGCTTTCACTCGTGGATATAAGCGAGATATAAGTTCTGATTAAACAGATAAAAATGGGGCAAAATGATAAACAACGTTAAAAGGGGTTGTCATTTTGCCTCATTCAATTTATGCTTGTTAGCATGTGGGATGTCACAAGGCATCTTCCCTGCGTGGCATAGAAATGAATACATTATAATTGATAGAAATAAGAGGTGAAATATGCATAATGTTCCTACAGATGAGGTGTTTGTCATAGGACATAAGAATCCGGATACGGATTCTATATGTTCAGCGATTGCGTACGCCCATCTGAAAAATCAGCATGAGAACAAATACATTCCAAAGAGAGCTGGAAATATAAATAAAGAGACACAGTTTGTCCTTGATTATTTTGGTGTGCAGGAGCCGGCACTTGTGAGCAATGTAAATGTACAGGTGAAGGATATAGCATACAGAATAGTTGATGGTGTGTCGGGAGACATCACCATGAAGAGAGCATTTGAGATAATGCAGGATAACGACGCCACGACACTTCCGGTCGTCAATAACGGCAAGATAAAAGGAATCATAACTGTTGGAGATATAGCCGAGGCATATATGCTTGAGAAGGATGATAATTCCCTGTTCATAGCTGGTACAAAGTTCTCACACATAATAGATACTATAAATGGCGAGCTTGTATACGGTGACGCCGACGGATATGTTAAGGATGGAAGAGTGATCGTGGGAGCTGCCCAGGTTGACATCCTTGAGAGACATGTCAAGGAAAATGACATAGTCATAGTGAGTGACAGGGTTGAGGCTCAGCTTGCGGCCATAAACTGCGGTGCGAGCATGCTCATAGTCTGTCTTGTGAACAGCATATCTGATGTTGTCCTGGAATTTGCTAAGAACAAGGGATGTGCGGTTGTCGTAACACCGACTGACACCTATGCTGTTGCCAGACTTATCGGACAGAGCATGCCTATCGGATTCTTTATGATAAGAGACCGCATCATGACATTCTATGAGGATGACGATATAGATACGCTTAAGACGACCATGGCAAAGACCAGAGTGAGATACTTCCCGGTTACAGACGGCTATGGCAACTACAAGGGACTTGTATCAAGGCGTAATTACATCAATGCGAGAAAGAAACAGCTCATACTTGTTGATCACAATGAGAGAACCCAGTCTGTTGACGGCGTGGAGAATGCCGAGATACTCGAGATAATCGACCACCACAGGATCGCGAATATAGAGACCATGAATCCTGTGTATTTCAGAAATCAGCCACTTGGATGTACTGCTACGATCATCTATCAGATGTACAAAGAGCAGAATGTCAAGATAGATAAGCCGATAGCCGGACTTCTCTGCGCAGCGATACTTTCTGATACACTGGCATTCAAGTCTCCGACGTGCACATTCATAGACGAGGCTGCTGCAAAGGAGCTTGCAAGGCTTGCAGAGATAGATATATATGAATTTGCCATGGAGATGTTCGACGCGGGAAGCAACCTCAAGGACAAGACCATGGATGAGATACTTCATCAGGATTTCAAGAAATTCGACATTGGAGATATGGTTGTTGCTGTTGGACAGATCAATTCCGTCAATGAGAAAGAGATTGACAGAATAAGAAACGGTATGCGTGAATTCCTCGGTGGATATATGGAGCCTGGCTGTGATGTGGTCCTGTTTGCAATGACCAATATTCTTCAGGAGGGCTCAGGTATCATATGCGTGGGAGAGAATGCACAGGAACTGTGCAGCAAAGCATTTGATGTGCAGCTTGAGGATAGCTATGCATATCTTCCTGGTGTTGTATCAAGAAAGAAACAGATAGTTCCTGCTCTTGTAAAGGCGACACATCAGATATAGACAGGATCGTATATAGAAGGTAACAGTATGGATATATATACAACAAATGCGTATATAAGAGATACATTTGGAGAGAAATTATATAAGATATCATTGAATGCAGGAACCACCTGTCCCAACCGTGATGGTAAAGTCGGGACAGGTGGCTGTATTTTTTGCAGTGCCAGCGGCTCGGGAGATTTCTCTGAGGATGCAGTCATGAGCATAGATGAACAGATAGAACTGGCAAAAAAGAGAATATCAGGCAAATGCAAATGCGACAGATATATAGCTTATTTCCAGTCATATACAAATACATACGGTGATGTCGATGCTTTGTGCGAAAAGTTTCTGGCGGCTGCAAGAAGGGATGACATTGCGGCTGTATCGATAGCCTCCAGACCGGACTGCTTTGGCCCGGAGGTCATAGATATGATAAAAGATATAATAGCTGTTAAACCTGTGTGGATAGAACTTGGCCTCCAGACAGCAAATGACAGGACAGCACAGCTCATCAACAGGTGTTATGACATAAGTGTGTATGATGAGACGATGAACAGACTCAGAGAACTGGGAGTTCACATTATAGTTCATATGATAATAGGCCTGCCCGGTGAGACGAAGGAGGATATGATTGATACGGTAAGGTACATAGTGCGAAGCGGCGCAAATGGTATAAAGCTCCAACTGCTTCATGTCCTCAGGGGAACTGTTCTTGAAAAAATGTATGAGGAAGGAGTGTTCCGTGCACTGACATTTGCTGAATACGCAGATATTTTGTGTGATTGTCTTAAAGAGCTTCCTCCTGATATGGTTGTTCACAGGTTCACCGGGGATGGGCCTAAGAATATTCTTGTTGCGCCTCTGTGGAGTGCTGATAAGAAGAGAGTTATAAACGATTTGAACCGTATTATTTCGAAATTGTGAGTCTGCTAGCAGCTCAGTGCAGACTTTAAAAACAGCCTGAGATTTTCCCTGCCGTTGTCGTCAAGCTGATCACAGTCGGACAGTATTCCTGTCGCTTCCGGTGGAAGAGTCCTGCCGTGACTGTAGGCGAGGAACACTTCGCTGATGTCCATTTTATTTTTCTTTGCTATATCGATGCAGGTGAGCAGCACCAGATGACTCATATTAATACTGTATAAATTGGATATCCTGATAAGATTTATGAGATCCGGGATTCGCTCTCCGCATTCATAGTGCGAGTAGGCGGAGACGGACACCTTCAAGATGGCGGCTATTTCCTGCTGCCTTTTTCCGTGGCTGCGCCTTAGAGACTTCAGTGCGCCGCCTATCACTGCACAGTTAAAATCCTGATCGGATGAATCGTCTTCGTACACCGACGGATCAATGTTGCGTTCTTTTCTTTTTTGCATATTTTCCTGTTTTCTCCTTGAAAATAATATTTACTGTAATTGGTGGGTATAATACTGAATCTACAGTCTGGAATTTTTAGATGCTAGATTTGCCACAAATGTGTCTATCAGTTGGCGGTCGCTGTCGTTTAGAGATCTGTAATTGCCCAGCATGTCTGCTGTGCTCTGGTTGGATTCTATGGCGGTCATGTATGAATTGTCCTCCATGACGATCTGCAATGGCTTTGGATGCCCCTGCATGTATCTTGATGACAGGGTGTATGCGTATAGAAAATCGTGGTCGAGAAGCTCTGACAGTTTTATGGCCTGTTCTATATTTGGTATGTTTCTCCCTTCCTCGTAGTTGGCATATCCGGATCTGGAAATAGAGAGCGCGGCTGCGACATCCTGCTGTGTGAGTCCTGCCTTCTGTCTGAAGTATCTGAGAAGGGCAGGTAGTGGATTGGATGAATGTGGTTTCATGTTTCACCTCCTTTGAATGTTTTTTTGCATTGTACACAAAAATAGTCCGTTGTAAATCAAAATGTAATAAAAAGTGTTATTTGATGTAATAATTAATCACATGTGGGATGGAGAGTATGATATAATTATCTGAAAAAACAATCGGAGGTTACCCAAATGAGTCTTGCAGATGATCTCTTTATAAACATGTGTAAAGATATAATCGATAATGGATATAGTACGGAGGGGGAGAAGGTCAGACCAAAGTGGGAAGATGGAACATATGCCTACACCATAAAGCGCTTTGGTGTTGTCAACAGGTATGATCTGTCAAAGGAATTCCCTGCGATAACACTTAGAAAGACGTATGTGAAGTCGGCTATTGATGAGCTGCTCTGGATCTGGCAGAAAAAGTCAAATAATGTTCATGATCTCAAAAGCCATATATGGGACAGTTGGGCAGATGAGAACGGTTCCATAGGAAAAGCATATGGATATCAGCTTGGTGTAAAGCATAAATATAAAGAGGGCATGATGGATCAGGTGGACAGACTGATATATGACCTTAAGAATAACCCATACAGCAGAAGAATGCTCACTAACATATATGTTCATCAGGACTTGAGTGAGATGAATCTGTATCCGTGCGCGTACAGCATGACATTCAATGTAACAGGGGACAGGCTCAACGCTATACTGAATCAGAGATCCCAGGATGTGCTTGCGGCCAACAACTGGAATGTTGTCCAGTATGCGGTACTGGTACATATGCTTGCCCAGGTCACGGGCTTTAAGCCGGGAGAACTGGTACATGTGATCGCGGATGCACACATATATGACAGACATATACCGATAGTCAAGGAGCTGATAACAAGACCTACACATCCTGCTCCAAAGTTCTATATGAATCCGGATGTCAAAGATTTCTATGACTTTACTCTGGATGATTTCAGGATAGAAGACTATGAGACAGGACCACAGATTAAGAATATTCCTATTGCGATATAAGACTATGAAGCATGGGACGGGAATTATACAGATGGAGGACATATGAAGTTTATTGCAGCGGTAGATAAGAATTGGGCCATTGGAAATAAAGGCAGATTACTGATAAGGATATCGGAGGATCAGAGAAATTTCAGACAGACCACGATGGGGCATGTCGTTGTTCTCGGAAGGAAGACTCTGGAGGAGTTTCCGGGCGGAAGACCGCTCAAGGGAAGGGCAAATATAATTCTCAGCAGGAATCCTGAATATGCAGTTGAGGATGCGGTGGTTGTCCACTCAATGAACGAACTGTTTACAGAACTGGCAAAATATGACACGGATGACATTTTTGTCATAGGCGGACAGACTATCTACGATGAGCTCATACCATATTGTGATGAGGCAGTAATCACCAAAATAGACAGGGAATTTGAGGCCGATGCCTTCATTTCGAATCTCGACAAACTGGACAACTGGGATGTGACGGATGAGAGACCGGGTGAGGATGTGTCAGAGGTGAATTTCACATTTGTCACATATAAAAATAGTGACCTGAAGAAATAAATTATAATTATTTTTATAATATTCACAAAAAAGCACCTTTTTTTGATTAAAAATTCACAAAAAACATTTGTTAAATGAAGATTATTGTGATACAATTTTTTTATATTTGGGAGGTGTGCTAATGAAGGAAGTATTAATTACATCGGGAACAAGCTTTGAGGGATATGATATCGTTGGCTATGGAACATACAAGTTCACACAGACGATACTTAATTCCAACTTTTTGAAGGATTTCGGAACATCTATTGCGGATATTGCCACGGATAGAAGAGATATCTATCAGGAGAAGATCGATGAGATCCTCAATGAAACAATCAATAATTTCACAGATATGGTCCGTGAGACGAAGTACAATGCTGTAGTTGGATTCAGAACAGGTGTTGAGGAATACACCAACAACGTAACTGCTGTTGTTGCCAGTGGAACTCTGGTAAACATAAAGGAGCAGTACAAGTCGGAATTTGACAAGAGCAGCTTCATCAGAAACGAGATATATGTAAGAAACTATTACGACCTGCTCGTGCCAAGAGCATCAAAGGTGGTGCTTGCATCAGAGGGCAAGGGAACAAAGATTTCCGTGTGGTTCAACAACTACAATAACGACGATATAAAGGCACTTAAGGCAGAGCTTCAGTTCACCAATATCTATGGTGACAATATAACACTGCCGGATGTTGATTTTACATTTGATAAGACCAACCTCAAGCTCCTCAAGTCGGATTATGTGGAGTGTAAGCTTCCGGACAAGTATATAAAGATGATATCCTCCGTCAAGGTATACATCAAGAAGTATGTCAAGGCCAGCGGAGTATACGAGATAGATGCGGATTCTATCGGAATTGAGATGTCTGACGTTAAGTTTAAGGCACTCAAGCTCAAAAAGGGAATTGATGCAGTTGCAAACTACAAGTCAGACGGACTTGTGTGGACATGTAACTGTGGACACGTAAACGAAGGCGGCGCAGAGGAATGTGTGATCTGTGGAAGAAAGCAGGATGAGATGAAGAACTCTATCACATTCAACTACGAGCCTATGCTTGAAGAGATGAAGACAAAAGAGTATGTAATAGAGATCAAGGATGTACTCATGAAGTACATCAAGGACATTGATACAGGAATGAGAATGCAGCTTCTTGAGATCATGGAGTCCGGTCTTAATTACGAGAAGAGCAGAGGATCCATGAAGGATTCTGTTATTGAGAAAGTTGAGAATCTCTTCCTTGGATTATAAGGATTATAAGACAATATGCAACAGTACATGGTACAGATAATAAAAAATCTTAAGGAGAAGGGTTACAGACAACTCAATCCGGAAAGTAACAATGTATACGGCAGAGCAGACAGCGATGCCGTATATATTGTTGTTATAGGCAGTAATCATAATCTTGATTCTGAGACTCTGAAAAAGTTCAATAATAAAATATTGCTTGATGTTTCTTCGGATTCGCATAGAAAAGTCAATCTTCTCAATATACTCATCACTCCAAACGGAATGTTTGATGATATGACAAAAAAGATAGTTGAAGAACTGGACAATGTCTGGCTGTTCGCGGAGGATTACGGAAAGCTGTATATATTTGAGAATCAGCCCACTGACTTTGACTCACTCTATGATGTGATCGATAAAAAAACGGTGGTGGATAACCGCAGATCCCAGCACAATCTGATAAGAATGTTCGGTGTTGTAACACCGATATTACTGTTGATAAATATTCTGGTGTACGTTGCATGTATCTTTGTCTATCAACCTACGGAACTGGCTGTGGAAGTGCTTGCGATATCAGAAAAAGGACAATATTACAGATTCCTGACATCAATGTTTACACATTTTGGAATAGCACATCTGGTTGGAAATATGGTAATTTTGATCGCACTCGGTGCGAGGGTTGAGAATATAATAGGCAGATTCAATTATATCATAGTTTATATTGCCACGGGTCTTACTGCGTCATTTGCATCATACATAGATTGTTTTTATAATAATACATATGCTTACTCGGCTGGTGCATCCGGAGCGATATTTGGTCTTCTGGGAGTGCTGGTTGTCATAGCATTTTATAATAAGGGCCGGGTGAAGGATCTGTCACTTATTAATATGCTTATATTATTTATTCTGACACTGGTTAACGGAAAGATGTCAGAAGGTATTGATAATGTTGCCCATGTGGCGGGATTTGCGGCCGGGTTAGTGGCCGGGATAGTCCTTTTGCTGACCAATCAAAAGGTTGTAAAGAATAGCCGTTTATGATAAAATAATACGATGATAAAAAAGTGGGAGGCTGGGTTATGAGTACTGGAATCAGTATGTCAAGTGTAAACAAAATAAAGGAACTTGCAGACAATGGCGATTACAGTCTCGCTCTCGATATACTTGAACATCAGGATCTGTCGAAGTCACTTAGTCCACAGTTTATTAGAATATGCGGCGAGGTGTATTACGAGAACAAAAGATATCCTGAGGCCAGAGCGGCGCTTGTCAAGGCACATGCCATGGCTCCGGCTGGTAACAAGATAATATATTCTTTGATAAAACTGTATTTATCCATGGGATTTACACAGCTTGCAGAGCATTATTTTGAGATATATACATTTAATCAGGCCAATAAGGATGCAGGTACATACAGACTTGAATATATGATAGCCAAGGCACACAGGAAGCCAGTGAATGAACTTTACAGCATACTGGTGTCGGCGAATGATGTTGAGACGGATGAAGAGTGGGATTTTGAGATGCTTCTGCTTCATGCGTACATAAGAAACAGGGAGAAGTTTGACAGCGCCTGTGTTGAATTCAGAGCGCATTACAAGAACTCTTCACATTTGTATATGCTGGACAAGCTCATGGGCGGCGATGTGGATCTTGAATCCATGATTTATTGTTATCCTGACACGGAGATGTCGGATGATGATCCTGAGCAGGCAGATACAAGAGCAAATGAAAATAAGATATTGGAAGAAGACGATCTGAGAATGCATCCAAAGGATGCTAAGATCATGATCATGGTCGAGGATGACGCACCTGTGACGAGTTCCATGAAATTCAAGCAGATGTGGATTAGATCGAAGGATAAAAAAGAGCAGAAAAAGGAAGCTCGTCAGGAAGAAGAGAATTCTGAGCCGAAGAAGAAATCCAGAGGTTTATTTGGATTGATGTCAAGGAAAGAGGAAGAGCTTGTCGAGCAGGAGATGGAATCTCTGAAGAACGAGAATCTTGACAAGGAACAACTGCTCGAGGAAGTTATTTCCGATACCGCTGATGATGCCGGGAATACGGCAAAGCCTGAGCTCAAGGCGATGAGCAGTGACAGTGAGAAAGCTCCTGAGGGAAAGTCGCAGGATATGACCGAGATAAGCGGGGAGCTGACTCCTGAGGATGCAGCGGTGTATAACAAAGATAACGACAATGAGTATGAGGATTCCGAACCGGTGGAGGAAGATAATTATGTTATCGAAGAAGAGCCGGAGGAAGTAGTCATGGTTGAAGTTGATGGTGACGATTCTGATGACGTATCTGACAGTGCGTCAGATCGCGATTCTGAAGACGATACTGTTGTGGAGACCTTTGATCCTGAGTTCGAGGGAGACTTTGAGGATGGATTTGAGGCGGATGCAGAGCCGGAGACTTTGCCTGATGAACCGGTTGAATCAGAAACGTTTGATTTTGATAAAGCCTTTGAATCTCTTGAGGAGTTCGAGGTTGACGATGAAAATCTCGAGGATCTGATGGAAGATGCGGAGTCTCAGAATGATGTGGAAGAAACTGCTGTTGAGCCGGGTGTAGAGCAGAATGAACCGGAAGTTGATGAAGTCTCAGTTGAGATCGAACCGGAGATCGAAGAAGAATTCGAGGTAGATGCAGATTCTGAGCCTGAATTCGAAGAAGAACTTGAGGTTGGTGCAGAATTCACGATCGAGGCAGAGCCGGAGGTTGAGGAAGAATTCACAATCGATGCCGAAGCGGAGATTGAAGATGAATTTGAGACTGAAGCTGAGCCAGAGTTAGAAGAATATACAATCGATGCGGAATCTGAGGAATCTGAGATGGAAGAAGTTCCAGTGGAAGTCGAACCAGAGGTGAAAGAATTTGAAGCTGAGGCTGAACTGGAGATCGAAGAAACTGAGGCTGAAGCTGAATCAGAGGTCGAAGAGGAATTCACAATGGAAGCAGAGGATAAGTCAGAAGAGAAAATTGCGATGGAGACAGAACCGGAAAAGCCAAAGAATAATGGCTTCCCGGTGTTTAAGAGCAGTCTGTTCCCTGACTACAACACAGAGAATGCAGCACTGTATGATCTGTCGGCAGAGAAAGATATAAATGCAGAGATAGAGGCTGATGAAGCCAAGATATCGGAAAGTCTTAAGAAAGAGGAGGATCTTATCGGTGAAACAGACAGACTCCTTGCAAGACTTGGAATTAAATTCAACACGGAATTCAATTCTATATTGAATTTTGATGATGAAGATAAAGAGGATGATGTGGCAGCTCCCGACGAGGAGAAGACAGATGAGCAGGAATCCCCACAACAGGAAACGGTTGACGCTGAACCAGAGCAACCGAAGAAAAAGCCGTTCAGACTGAAGGGCTGATCAAAGAAGAAATAAAGTAGCATGATCATACATATAGTGTATTGCTTTTTATTTGAACAAACGGAAGGAGGCGAGGGAATTGGCTGTAGATCAGACAGAAGCAATGATTGCGGCGATCAAGGCACAGCTTGAAAAGGAAAGAGCTGCAGAAGCTGCCAAGAAAAAGAGGGAAGAAGAGGAAGAACTTCTCAAGAGCGGCAGCAAGAAGAAAGATGCTGAGACTGCTAAAAGCCAACACAAAACTTTGTCCAAGGAGGAGTTAGAACGAATCGAGGCTAAGAAACGCCGTAAGAGAGAAGAGGCTCTTGGAATTGTTCATGAGGATGAACCGGAAACTTCAACTGAGGATGAAAAGCAGGACGATGTTCCAAAAGAGGGAGAGGGACTGAAGCCTGAAGATAAAAAAGAAGATAAAAAAACAGAGGGAGCTGCACCTAAGCTCAGTCTTAACCTTGGAGGCATCGCTGATGATATGTCGGGCGGTGGTCTCGGAGGAGGCCTTGGCGGCGGATTAGGTGAAGGCGGTCTTGGAGGACTCGGAGGCGGCCTTGGCGGAGGACTCGGAAGTACACCTAAGACAGAGGGAGGCCTTGGATCAGGCGGCCTTGGCGGCGGTCTTGGAAAAACACCTAAAACAGAAGGCGGTCTTGGTGGCGGATTTAAGTTCGGCGCCGGAACTGAAGGTACAGTTAAGTCAACAGGTGGAAGCAATATTGTTCTCACTGATGATGATGAAAATGCTGAGGATGAAGAGACACTTGAGTGGGTAACTGATAAGAATGCAAAGGTGAATAAAGTTAAGTCACCTAAGGGAGGCAGTGATGCGAACGGAGATCTGTTCAGCATTCTCCCAGATAGAAACAAGCAGGCTGCGGCTGGAGAGTCATTGTATGATTTTGATGATGATGATGACGATGATGACGATTTCCTTGGAGCAGGAATAAAGAACCTGTCCAATATAGACGAGGAGAGTCCTGAGGAGATAGCCAAGAAGAAGGCTGAAGAGGAGGCTAAGAAGAAAGCTGAGGAGGAAGCCAAGAAGAAGGCTGAGGAAGAAGCTAAGAAGAAGGCCGAGGAAGAGGCTAAGCGTAAGGCTGAAGAGGAGAAGAAGCGCAAAGAGGCAGAAGAGGCAAGAAAGAAGGCTGCCGCTGAAAAGGCTAAGGCTGAGGCTGAGGCAAAGAAGCAGCAGGCGATCGACGATGCCAGAAAGAATGCTGAAGAGGCAAAGAAACATGCTGAGACCTCGAAGAAGACCATCGAGGAATGCGAGAAGACAGAGAAGGATCTCGAAAAGCAGCTTGAAGAATTTGCTGCCAAGAAGCAGAACTATGATGCAAAGATGGCACAGGAGGCTGAGGCAAAGAAGAAGAATGATGCTGAACTGCTTGAGCGAGAGGAGAAAGAGCTTGATGCCAATATTGCAAAGCTCAAGAAAGAGATATCAGATACAAATGAATCTGCTAAGAAAGAGTCAGACAGAATCCTCAAGGAGAGTGATCCTGATACATATAAGAACAATATGATCAATGAGGCTCAGGCTGCTGCCGACAAGGCTATAAAGGCACTTGCAGACACCAAGAAGACTAATGTGGATAAGGGTGTTGCTGAGTACAACAAGGCTGTTGATGCTGATAAGAAGAAATTGGCAGACATAGATGCGGATAAGAAGAAGTCTATAGAGACGGCCAAGAAGAAGCGCACAGATGAGGAAGCAAGAGCAGCCAAGATCATGAAGACTGCCGAGGCAGACAAGACAAAGGCTGGTGCAATATTCAGCGAGTCTAAGAAGGCTGAGGAAGAGGCTGATGCTAATCTTAAGAATACCACTGAGATGGAGAGTCAGTCACAGAAGACTCTTGATGAGCTCCAGAAGAAGCTTGAGGAGTCAGAGAAGGCTGTTAAGAATGCAAAGAACAGCAGAAATGATGCAAACACAAAGCTTGCAATACAGAAGGAAGAACTGAAGAAGGCAGAGAAGGTTGAGGAGGAGGCTGCAAAGGCTCTTGAGGCAGCAAAGAAAGCCAAGGAAGAGGTTCAGAAGAAGATTTCAGACAGCGAAGAGTTCATAAAGAAGGTTGCTGATCAGATTACAACTGCTGAGAACGACAACAAGAAGATCAGTGAGGATGTTGCCGCTGCAAAGAAGGAGAATGACTCATTCAAGGCTGCGAAGGCAGAGGCTCAGGAAGCTCTCGACTCAGCTAAGAAGTCTCTTGTTGAGGCTGAGGATCTTCTGGCAAAGGCAGAGGCTGCTGCCGAGGAAGCGGAGCAGGTAGTCGAAGAGGCTAAGATCGCAGAAGAGGTTGAGATCCAGAATGCGGAAGCTGCTGCCAAGGAAAAGACAGATAAGCTTACGGCAGAAGGAAAAGATAGAGAGACCAAGCATGAGGTGTTCCTTGCTGCTGAGGAAGAGAAGTATGCTACGGCAGAGGCAAGTGAGCTCGAGAAGGTTCAGACTGCAGCTATGAAGGCTGAGAAGGAAGCCTCAGATATGAAGACAAAGGCTGAAGCTGATGCTAAGAAGCTTCTCGATGATGCAAAGAAGAAAGAAGAAGAGTTAAAGAACAAGATCGCTGAGCTCAAGACAAAACAGGCTGAGCGCGTTGTTGCAAGAAAAGAGGCTGCTGATCAGGCCAAGACCGAGGCTGAGGAGAAGAAGAAGAAAGATCTCTCAGCAATAGACAAGGCCGAGGCTGATGTCAAGAAACAGCTCGCGGATATAAGAAGCAAGGCTACTGCTGCTGCAAAGGTACTTGAAAAGGCTATAAAGCGTGAGGAAGAGTACAAGAAGCAGGAAGAGCTTCTGAAGGAAGGCAAGGTTGAGGAAGCTGCACAGGTTATCACACAGGATGAAGAAGCAACTATGGCTGCTTCAGTAAGTGAGGCTGTTGCTGCGAGACGTAAATCACTGCCTAAGGAGGCAAAGTACCTCTACAAGTATCTCGGAGTCGAGCCTGCTGGTGCACAGATCGTTAACGTTCTCCAGACTCTCAAGGTAGATCCTAAGAGATCTAAGAATGTTGTTATTCTTGGACAGCACGGATTTGGACTTACCATGGTCGGTGAGGATTTTGCAAAGTTCTATTATGATATGGGAATCTGCAAGTCTGAGGCAAAGGCAAAGGTTAAGGCAAAGGTTATAAACAGCGGTAAGCTTGCAGGAGCAGTTGGCAAGCTCAAGGGCGGATGTCTTATCATTGAGAGTGCAGGACTTATAACACCTGAGAGATTCAAAGAGATGGTTGATATGTGTTCACCTGAGAAGAATGATGTTAAGATCATCCTCACAGGAGAGAAGACAGCTCTCAGCAATATGCTTGCAGCAAATATGACTCAGGCAAGATCGTTCAACAACAGAGTATACTTTGACCAGATCAATGAGAGTGGAATGATCAATGTGGCAGAGTGCTACGCTGATGAGAAGGGCTTCAAGCTTGAGAGCGGAGCAGATACAGCTATAAAGAATGCTTTGATGGCGATGGAGTCAGGAAATATCGACAGACTTCTCGGTGCTATGGATGATGCCATGAAGGCTGCTGAGACCAGAGATCCTATCGATAAGAAGATTCTTAAAAAAGAGATAAAATAAGTTTTGTGACGGATATACCGTTGTAGAATTTTGTTGAAAAAAACAATACCAGTGCTTATAATATCTGTGTTATAGCACTGGTATTATTTTGTTGTGATAAAGGAGAATTTATATGCTTTCAACTGATATTGGAGTAGATTTAGGAACGTCAAATGTATTGATCAGCGTAAGAGGTAAGGGAATTGTTGTAAACCAGCCGTCTGTTGTCGCATATGAAGTATCTACAAAAAAAGTAATAGCAATAGGAACAAAAGCCAAGAAAATGATAGGAAAGACTCCGGAGAATATAGAGGTCGTCAGACCTCTCAATAAGGGAGTTATATCTGATTATACAATAGCGGAGATAATGCTTAAGGCATTTATCAGAAGCGCAATGGAGAAACGTTCGGGAGTTGGAAGAC
>OHAS01001210.1_pt1 | contig 21139 bp, 18 predicted proteins | sample 1577131 | NCBI WGS metagenome assembly OHAS01 (sample SAMEA3541566, study PRJEB24748) | human gut metagenome | biome: human gut; feature: human-associated habitat; material: faeces | place: China | collected 2012 | reverse complement strand
TCAGAAGAAGGTATAATCCATTAAAATCTCAGCTATTTCTTTTTGGAAAAATAAAACCTTAGAGAAGAAGTATACAAAAAACCATTTCACTGGTACATGCTGTAAAAAATAAAAACACCGTGATGGAGGGCACCATCACGGCATCTTTATGGAGTTTGTTTGCTCATCATGCTGCAGAGAAGGCTCGGCTCAGCACAATCCTATTTTATCGTGTTAGGTCACTATCCGGGCTTCTCATGATCCGATTTGAAAAATCGGCCCTGTCATTTCTGTGGCATGCATACTACTTACGCAGTTTCCGTTCTGCGGTTATGGCACAGTATGACCTAAACGGGCACGGCTGAAATGCCGGCTCCTAAGACCCAAATTTAGATACGAGTACCAAAGGAATCAGGTGCCTAAACGCCTTACGCATATAGGAACACCCCCTTATATTCTTCACTCAAAAAAGAGGAAGAAGCCCTGCAGAGCTTGAAAAAAGTATAGCATTTTATATCTTTAAAATCAATAATAAATTTGAAATAGGAGGATATGGTAATGGAACTGGAAATCCAAACGATGCAGCCGGGGGAACGGCTGTACGCATACAGGCAGAGCACGCAGCTTGAGGGCCAGACAGGCGGCATCGGACGTCTGCGCGGAGACTTTGGCAGGAATGGCCGGGAATTTTTCACCACCTGGGAGGACGGACATGGCCGGTACAAAACAGATGCGTTCAGACAGGAGTTCGACCGGGTGGTCAATACCCTGCGGCAGCCCGGCGGCCTGTTTTCCGGCAGAAGTGAAATGGCGCGCTTCTGCCACGACCACGCAGACGCAGGCTTTGACGGGAACTACTGCAGGGAATACGGATTTCGGATCAACACACAGCAGTACAGCTATCTGCTGCGCTGCCATGCCAATCCGGGCGACTACAATTTCTATTTGTTCGCGTATATGACGGAGCATCTGGACCGGCACATGGAGAATGCCGGGCGCGGTATCCGCTTCATCACGCCGGACTACAAAGAGTTGTTCCGAATCCCGGACGGCGATAAGGTCCGGATCACATGGAGCGACGGGGAACGGATCGAGCATACCTGCAGATATATTGACGACTGCCATCTGGAGCTGGGCCGGGGCATGGACGGCATCCGGCACATCTGCCAGCTTGCGGAGCAGCTCCGGCAAAACGGCGGCACGGTCATCCCGCTGCGCTCGTCCCTGCCGGAGCAGTGCTACAACCTCCTGCCCAGCACGGGCGGGATCATCCTTGTTAAAAAGGGAGAAACCGGCTTTTTCAAAACCGATATTCCAGACATGGGACGGGAGGAGAACCGCGCGTTCGTTTTGGAGACAAACGAAAAGCTGGGTGTGAGCCGCGCCCAGGCCGAGGCGATGTTGGCAGGCTCGATGTTCGGCTGGCAGACACAGGCCGCAGACCCGTGCAGCTATGACGAACAGGGGCGCATTCTGACCCCGAAGCAGAGATTCCAAAAAGAACGGGGCGAAGCCCGGTAAAAAATGAAAGCAGGAGATGAGCGGCGATGCCGGTGAACAGGCAGACCGTCCGGGAGCTGTCCCGGACAACGCTGTACAACATTACGAGCAGCGGGCAGGCGTGGCGGGCGTTCCTGGACGCCGCGGCGCGTCTGTACAAATACAGCTTTCCGGAGCAGGTGTTGATCTACGCGCAGGAGCCGGAGGCGACGGCGTGCGCGGCGAAGGAGGTGTGGTATACGCGGATGAAGCGGAGCCTGCGTCCGGACGCGCAGGCCATCGCGCTGCCGGACCCGCACAGCCATTTCGGGCGTCTCAAATACGTGTTTGACGTCAGGGAAACGCAGCCGCTGCCGGGCGCGCCGGAGTTCCGGCAATGGAGCCTGCCGTTTGAAGCGCTGGAGCGTGTGACGGACAGGCTGGGACAGGAATATGGGATTTCCCGGGAACCCGTGGTGGCGGACCGCGTTTACGCGCTTGTGATGAACGCGCCGCGGGAGCTGTATCCGATGCAGCTGACGGCGATGCTGCGTGCGGCGGACGCAGAAGGCCGATGGTCCGGGCAGGACGACGCCGCGCTGGCCCGGCAGTTCCACCAGCTCGTGGCGGACAGCGCGGCATACATGGTGGGCGTCCGTGTTGGCATTGGAACGGGTGCGGTCACGTCGGACGCGCTGGAAAGCATCACGCGCTTCAACAGCTCCGGATTGGCCGCACTCGCGGGCACTTATGCCAGCCGTCTGGCCGCGTCGGTGCTGCGGGATGTCGAACGCGCGGCCAGGGAAAACGACAGGCTTGCATTTCCGGCCCGCGGCGTGCAGAATGAAGGCAGAGAGGAATTTTCACATGCGGCTGAAGCTGCAAAGGAGGTACAGGACAATGACATATACAACACGGAACGGAGTGCGCTACCCGGACCTGATGCTGGAGGAACCGGAGACAGCACCGGGCAAATACGGCCTGCTGCGCCTCAGATATCTGGAGAAAAGCGACCCCGGTCAGCTGAACATCCTGCTGCTGGAGGGCGCGCTGAACAGCCATCTGGCACAGATCGACCGTCAGGTGCGCGGGCAGGTGGAGCAGACGATGGAGCGTCTGGTACAGCGCACGAAGCTGCCGGACAAACAGACGGACCCGCTTGGCTGGGCCGGGACGATGAACAGCCTGCGCCAGCAGGCGGAGGAAACGGCGATGGAACTGATCTACGGCAGCTGAGCCTGTTCCCGGCAGAAGAAGAGATACAGGAAACAGGGCGTTCCGGCACGGAGCGTCCTGTTTCTTTGTCTCCGGATGAAATAGACGATATCCTGCGCTGTGACAGGGAATACAAAAAAGGCTGCAAAAAACAGGATATCGAATCCTTTTTCAGCACCACCATGGATATGCAGGAGCGCAAAGCCTTTCTGGCGGACGCCATGGGACATATATATACGGAGCTGTTCATCGGAAACCACCGTTACGGATACTGCAACCGGGGCAACGGCACAGTGGAATTCTGGCGCGGCGGTTATCTGTCCGCGCGGGCGAAAACAACGCTCACGCTGTTGGAAGTGGCGGAGCGCGCGGCGCAGCTCGTTGAACAGGGAACATACCGGCGCGAGGCCCCGCCCGCCGCATTTCCCATCGTGGAGGACGCGAGGGAGGAGCAAGCGGATGGAACGGAGGCTCCGAAAACGGCGCGGGCCGGGTTCAGCGAAGCTGAGATCAACGCGGTGCTCTGCCATGGCTCCGGTTTTTCGAAGGGGAAATTCCGCATTGCCGAATGGTATGGGGGAAAGCACACGGAAAAGGAGACCGCGGATTTTTTGAAGCACGAATACGGCGTCGGCGGGATGACATGGACATTTCTGGACGGCACACACGGCAGTGTGGACTACAACATGTACGGCAGGCCGGGCATTTCCGTGATACGCGGCACGGGTATGGACGCACCGTACCAGCTTTTGAAATGGCCGGAGGCGGCCCGGCGCATCGGACGGCTTGTGAAAGACGGCCTGTACCTGACGGACGAGGAAGAACAGCAATATCCAGAATGGAAGCGGGAAAAACAGGCGCAAAAGTTGAAAGCCGTGCGGCGGGATGCTGCCCGCGAGCCGCCCGCCCCGCAGCGTCCCTGTGCTGTGGACGACACCGTATACCTGGAGGACGGCAAGGCGTTCCACATCGTGGAGATCAGCGGGGACGGCGTCCGCCTGGAGGACGCGGATTTTCCGCTGCTCATGCGGAAGGAAAGCATGGAAGCCTTTGCAGCGCTGCTCCGGGCGGACACGCGCAACGCGCAGCTTTTGCCGCCCGGTCCGGCGAGCGGGCAGGCTGTGTACACAGAAGCCCCGCGGGACCTTTCGCTGCCTTTCAGCGGGGACCGTTATCTGGACCTGAAGGATCAATACAACCGTTACGCGCTGGGCTGCGGAAACGATGCGTATTTTTTGTTTTACGACGAGGACGCGCGCGTTGTATCGGGAGCGCTGCACACAAAGGTGCTGCATGCCGATGTGCCGCCGCTGGGCGAAGTGGATGTTACGGGCTTCCTTAAAGAGCAATGGCCCGCATATTTGAAAAAGCTGCTGTGCGCGGGCGTGGATACGGCGCTGTTTGAGCCGGGCGCGGGCCAGCCGGAGCCGGTCAGGCTGTGCCGTGCGGCAGAGGCGCTGCCGCGGGGCGGCATCATCGAGATCGAGGGCCGGGAGCACAGCATCACGGAAGTCAATTTCAAGTCGCGGACGGTCATTCTCAAGGACATGGAGCCGGAGCTGGGCCAGCCGCGGTATACGACGATGGACGTGTCCAGCGCCTATGACGCATTTCAGGAGGACGGCCAGCGGATGGCGGAGCTGCCGCAGGCGGCACAGGTACAGAAGGATACCCTGCCTGTGCCAAAGCTGGATTACCGCTATCCCACGGAGAATGCATCTCCGGGCGGCCCCAAGGCGCGGTTTGCGCTGAATGCCGCGGCCATCGGGACCCTGCGCCGTATCGAGGACGAGGGCCGTATGGCCACGGCGGAGGAACAGGGCATATTAGCGCGGTATGTGGGATGGGGCGGCCTTGCGGACGCCTTTGACAGAGAAAAAACCGAATGGGCGCAGGAGTACGCGCAATTAAAATCCCTGTTGGATGAATCGGAATACATGGCGGCGCGCGCATCCACACTGACGGCATTCTACACGCCGCCCACGGTGATACGGGCCATGTACAGCGCGCTGGAACGCTGGGGCGTGACGGGCGGAAACATTCTGGAGCCGTCCATGGGTGTGGGCGCGTTTTTCGGCTGCCGCCCGGAGCAGTTTGATACAAACCCCACCGGGCTTTACGGCGTGGAGCTGGACCATATTTCCGCGCGCATTGCAGGACAGCTCTACCAGTCGGCGCACATCTATGCCTGCGGCTATGAGAAAACGGCACTGCCGGACAGCTTCTTTGACTGCGCCGTGGGCAATGTTCCGTTCGGCAGCTTCGGCGTACATGACACGCGGTACGACCGGGAGCATTGGCTCATCCATGATTACTTTTTCGGCAAGACCATCGACAAGGTGCGCACGGGCGGTATCATCGCGTTCATCACCTCAAGCGGCACGCTGGACAAGGCGTCAGGCAATGTGCGGCGGTACATCGCCCAGCGGTGCGAATTGATCGGCGCGGTGCGCCTGCCCAGCGACACGTTCCGCCAGAGCGCGGGCACAGAGGTGACGTCGGATATCCTGTTCCTGCAAAAGCGCGAACGCATGGCGGACCGGGATGAACCGTGGCTGCATGTGGGAAAGACCGGGGACGGCGTGCCCATCAACCAGTATTTTGCGGAGCATCCGGAAATGGTGCTGGGCGATATGGTGATGGAAAGCGGCCCGTTCGGTCCCCGCTCCGTTTGCCGCCCGCGTCCGGGACAGGACCTGGGCGCGGCGCTGCACGCCGCACTGGAAGGGCTGGACGCACGGCTCCCGTCGGCGCTGCCGCTGGAACAGGCGGAACAGGAGATCGAGGTGCTGCCCGCGGACCCGGATGTGCGCAATTACAGCTTCACGGAGGTGGACGGCAGGCTGTACTTCCGGGAAAACTCCGTCATGCGCGCGGTGGAGCTGGACGGGGCGAATACGCGCCGCGTGCGGGAGCTGATCGCGCTGCGCGGCCAGACGCGCAGGCTCATGCAGGTACAGCTTGACGGGTGCGGAGACGCGGCGGTACAGCTGGAGCAGGACAGGCTGAACCGGCTGTACGACAATTTTGTGCGGCGGTATGGCCGCATCAACAGCCGTGGGAACGCGGGCGTATTCCGGGACGACAGCGGATATTTCCTTCTGTGCGCGCTGGAGGTGTTCGATGACGAAGGGAACTTCAAGTGCAAATCGGACATGTTCACAAAGCGCACCATCCAGGCGCGCAGGCCTGCGACCGAGGTGGGGACAGCCAGCGAAGCGCTGGCTGTTTCCATTTCCGAACGCGCGTGCGTGGACCTTCCATATATGGCGCAGCTCCTGCGCACGGAGGACCAGGACGGGATCGTCCGTGCATTGCAGGGCGCTATTTTTCGAGACCCGTCGCGCGTGCGGGAGGGTATCCCGGAAAGCGGCTGGGTGACGGCGGACGAATACCTGTCCGGGAATGTGCGGGAAAAGCTGCACACGGCACAAAAAGCGGCGGAAGCGGATGAGGCGTATGCTGTCAATGTATCCGCTCTGGAGCAGGTGCAGCCCACGCCCGTTGAAGCCGGGGACATCGAGGTGCATCTGGGCGCTACATGGATACCGGTGGATGTTGTGAAGGATTTCATGGTGGAGCTGCTGGAGCCGTCCTGGAATGCTGCAGCGGTGATGGAAGTGATATATGTCTCATACACAGGCCAGTGGAACATCACAAACAAGGCAAAGGGCGCGGCGGCCAATGTGAAAGCAAACGAGACATATGGTACAGAGCGCATCAACGGATTTCACATTCTGGAAGCGTCGCTGAATATGCGCACGGTAAAGGTGTACGACACAAAATACGACGCCGTGTCCTGCCGGGAAATACGGGTTCTGAACAAAAACGAAACGATACTGGCGCAGCAGAAGCAGGACGCCATCAGGCAGGCGTTCCGCGACTGGCTCTTTAAAGACCCGGCCCGCCGTGAACGCCTTGTGAAGCTGTACAACGAAAAATTCAATTGCCTGCGCGGGCGGGCGTATGACGGCAGCCATATTTCCTTTCACGGCATGTCGCCGGAGATCGTGCTGCGGGAGCACCAGCGCAACGCCGTGGCGCGCATCCTTTACGGCGGCAACACGCTGCTTGCACACGTTGTCGGGGCCGGGAAGACCTACACGATGGCAGCGGCGGCGATGGAGGCCAAACGCCTGGGGCTGTGCAGCAAAAGCCTGGTCGTTGTGCCAAACCACCTGACGGAGCAATGGGGTGCGGAATGGCTCCGGCTGTATCCCGGCGCGAATATCCTTGTGGCCACGAAAGTGGATTTTGAAACCGCGAACCGGAAAAAATTCTGCGGGCGCATTGCCACGGGAGATTACGACGCGGTGATCATCGGGCATTCCCAGCTTGAGAAGATCCCGCTGTCGGCGGAGCGGCAGGCGGCCATGCTCCAGCGCCAGATCGACGAGATCACCACGCAGCTTGGCCTTATGGACAGGAATACGCCGCGCTTTACGGTCAAGCAGATGGAACGGACGCGCAAGGGGTTGGAAACACGGTTGGAGCGTCTGAACGATGACAGCCGCAAGGATGATGTTGTGACCTTTGAAGAATTGGGCATTGACCGCCTTTTCATTGACGAGGCGCACAATTTTAAGAACCTTTTTTTGTACACAAAGCTGAGAAATGTGGCGGGTGTCGCGCAGACGGAAGCGAAGAAATCCAGCGACCTGTTTGCCAAATGCCAATATCTTGACGAGTTGACGGGCGGGCGCGGCGTGGTGTTTGCCACAGGCACGCCGATCTCCAACAGCATGGCGGAATTGTATACGATGATGCGGTATCTGCAATACGGCATGCTGCAGGAGCGGGGCCTGACGCTGTTCGACGAATGGGCGTCCACGTTCGGGGAAGTGACTACATCGGTGGAGCTGAAGCCGGAGGGGACGGGATACCGGATGCGCACGCGGTTTTCCCGGTTCTACAATTTGCCGGAGCTGATGGCGCTGTGGCGCGAGGCGGCGGACATCCAGACAGCGGATATGCTGAATTTGCCTGTGCCGGAGGTGGAGCGGAAAAATGTTGTGGTAAAGCCCACAGACATCCAGCGGGAAATGGTGGCTGAACTGGGCGAACGCGCCGAGGCGGTGCGGAACGGGAATGTAGACCCCAGCGAGGACAATATGCTGACAATTACAAACGATGGCCGCAAGCTGGCGCTGGACCAGCGGCTCATCGATCCGCTTCTGCCGGATGAGGCGGGCAGCAAGGTCAATGCCTCTGTGGAGGAGGTGTTCCGGCTCTGGCAGGAATTTGCATCCACCAAAGGGACACAGCTTGTATTCTGCGACCTGTCCACGCCAAAGGCTGAGAAGAAGATCAAATGCATGACGGACGGCGTGGCGGCGGTACAGGCGGCAGCGTTCAGCGTGTATGCCGATGTACGGGACAAGCTGATCGGGCACGGCGTGCCGCCCGGCGAGATCGCGTTCATCCATGACGCGGACAACGAAAAGAAAAAGGCGGAGCTGTTCGCAAAGGTGCGCTCGGGTAAGGTGCGCATCCTGCTGGGCAGCACGCAGAAAATGGGAGCGGGCACGAACGTGCAGACGCTGCTTGCAGCGGAGCATCATCTGGATGTGCCGTGGCGGCCAAGCGACATAGAGCAGCGGGAGGGCAGGGCCATCCGGCAGGGAAATACCAACAAAAAGGTGTTCATCCACCGCTATGTGACGGAAGGGACGTTTGACTCTTATTCGTGGCAGCTCATTGAGACAAAGCAGCGGTTCATATCCCAGGTGATGAGCGGAAAAGCGCCGTCCCGTTCCTGTGAGGATCTGGATGAAGCGGTGCTGTCCTATGGTGAGATCAAGGCGCTGTCCACAGGCAATCCGCATATTTTGGAGAAGGTACAGCTTGAAACGGACGTGACAAAGCTGCGGCTTTTGAAATCAAGCCATGTGTCCCAGCGGTACAGGCTGGAGGATATGCTGCTGCTGGAATATCCGCAGCAGCTTTTGGAGCGGCGGCAGAAGATCGGGGCCATTGAAAAGGACATCCCCCGGCGCGACGCGAACACACCGGAGGACAGGGAACAGTTTTTCATGACGGTCATGGGCCGGGAGTACACGGACAAGGCCGCGGCGGGCGCTGAGCTGCTGGCTTTGTGCCAGACGGTGGTGCAGCGCGGCGAAGCGATGGAAATAGGCTCATACCGCGGGTTTGCGATGCGGCTTGAATACCGTGCGATGGAACAGGCGTTTGTCGTGGGCCTGCGCGGCGCGGCGGTGTATTTCGCGGAGCTGGGCACGGATGTACAGGGCAACCTTGCCCGCCTCAACAATGCGCTGAACGGGATGGAAGCCCATTTGAAAAAGCTGACGCAGGAAATATCGGAGATCGAAAAGCAGCAGGAAAATACCCGGCAGGAGCTGGAGAAGCCGTTTGCACAGGAGCAGGAGCTGGCTGAAAAGGAAGCGCGGCTCTCGGCGGTGAACGCACTGCTGAACATCGACGGGAAGAACAGCATCCCGGATTTGATGGACGATACTCTGGATATTGAGCCGCCGCAGCGGGCGGCGAAGGACTATGAGAGATAACGGAGGGAGCTTTATGAACAATACGGAACGATTGATCGGAAAAATGAATGATGAGCTGGCGGCTTTTGTGGCCGGGCTGGAGCGTCTGCCCGTACAGGATGTGATCGAAAAGGCTGGCGAAATTGCGGTGAAAACAGATATGGCGCTGCTGGTGGAAGAAGCGTTCCTTGGCCCAAAGGAAACAAAGGCGCTTTTGGGCATGCGCATGCCGCTGGAATATCTGTATCAGGAGTATCTGAAAAAGGACACGGGCCTTTCCAATGTTCTGATCGACCATATGCAGGATGCGGCGGCAGATGAAGCCGGACGGCAGCGAAAAAGAAACCGGGAAAGAATTGCGGGCGAAGCCCGATAGAAAAAACGGAGGATACAGAACATGACAAAACAGCAGATGAAAGTGATTGCGCAGGCGGAGCATGAGATGTTTTGCCTGCGGGACCTTTTGGAGGGCAGCGTGCCCGCAAAGGTGATGAACAGGGCATATGAATATGTCATCAAGCAGGACCTGCTTTCCGTTTTACGGGAAACGCCGCTTACCCACCAGCAGCTTTCTGTTTTGACGCCGCAGCGCAGGCCGCTGGATTTCCTTTACCGCCTGTGGCTGAAAACAGAATATTCGCACATCGACGCGCTGCGCAGGGCTGTGCGTCGCGAGACGCGGCGCATCTATCTCAAGCGCCAGACCGAGGCGTTCCGAAAAGAGCATCCGATGGGATGAATCTATTTGTAGGAGATGACGTGACACAATGGGTTATCAGGAAAGCCTTATATACATCCAGCCGCAGGAGCAGGTTGGGCAGATCGTAAAAGAGTATCTTATGGCGCGGCAGCAGGACCCCAGCGGGCGTTTCTTAGCACATTCCCGCCGCAGTCAGGCTGCAGGCCCCGCTGAAAGGCTGCCCGGCGGGTTCCGTGCTGCTTTGGGCAGCGGGCGAGCGCAGCAATAACATGCTGCAGGCGGCGATGCCGGACGATTGGAGACTGCCCGGATTTTGCACGGTGCGCACGATCCCGGTGGAGGATATACAGCATTTGCTTGACCATGCGGTCCGGGACGGGATCGAAAATGAGCACCTTGCATACAACAAAAGCTTTAAATATATGCCGCTGGACCTGTATTTTGTCGAATATGTGTCGATGCGGGAGCGGCGAAAAACGAACAGGGAAAAAGGAGGCGGCGGGCCGGAGCGGTAATTCGCTTCGGCCTTTTTCGATGGAACATCAAATGAGCTTTACAAAAAATGCGCCGGATGAAGAAGCCGTGCGCCTGCTCCGGTATTACGAGGGGCTGGCACTGCACTACGATGTGCGGGGCTATTGTGTTTGTACCAGTGAGGGAAAAGACAGCCGCGTGCTGGGGCATCTGATGCGCCGGGCCGGAGTGCGGCATTTTTATATGCATAGTGTTACAGGCATCGATCCGCCGGAGCTTGTCTATTTCCAGCGTGTAAATTTCCAGGCATACCGCGATCTGGGGTATCTGACCTATGACGTGATGTACCAGTACAGTATGTGGCAATTGATGCGCATAAAGAAGATCCCGCCGCTGCGCAAGGTGCGATATTGCTGCGAACATCTGAAAGAGCGTCCGGTGCCGCAGCAGGGCCGGGCGATCCTGTCGCTGGGCGTGCGCAAGTATGAGAGTGTGGGACGGAGAAAAAAGCGCGACGAGCTGGAGATCGCATCGGACAAAAAGCGCGGCGACAACATCATCATGCCGTTTGACAACAGTGAAAAGCGAAGGATATTCGAGACCTGCTATCAGGACAACCAGAGGAGGATCAACCCGCTGGCGTACTGGACGGATTCGGATATCTGGTCCTATTCCAAAGATGTGGGGCTGAAGCAATGCAGCCTGTACGATGAGGGATTTACGCGGCTTGGCTGTATCGGCTGCCCTATGGCGCGGCGCGCGGGACGTGAGCAGGAGTTCCGCCGCTGGCCAAAATTCAAGGCGCAGTATCTGCGCACGTTTGGCCACATGTTGGAGGACAGGCGCGCGCTTGGCCTGCCGGTTCTGGAATTTGCCAGCACGCCGGAGCAGTGGTTTGAATGGTGGCTGAACGACAAGGCGGCGGACAAAGCAGACGGGAACCAGCTTACGCTATGGGGATACGCAGAAGACCGCACGGCACAGCCTGCCCGGCTGCTTGACGATATTGCCTGGGAGCTTGGCGTGAATATTTCGGATTTGCGCCTTGTGCCGGAAACGAAGCGCCAGGCGCTGGACATTATGCGCCATATGCGGGAGAGAGAAAGATATCCGCTGCACATGTGGGAGGAAGCTGTCTGTTATCTCACAGGAGAGAAGGTACAGTTCGAGGATTATGAAAAAATCGGACTATATTTGAAAATATAGTCCGACGTGTAAAGTAAATATTGGATTAGTAATAGAATGGTTAGCAGGGCAGTACAGCGCCGCTTTCTCGGGACTTATGCCATGCGGCTAAATACAGCACCGGGCACAGAGGCACAAAGCTCTGTCTGCAAGACAAGCGTATTGTCATCCTGCACGGTAAACACGATCTCACGAATGTTATAGCATACGAAGCTTTCTGCAAAATCAACACTTTCCACAGTAAGGATGAGTGTGCCGTCTGTCTCAGCGTAGCGGCCTGTGAAAGTTCCCATTCCCTCCAAAAGATTTTCCCGAAACGTAGCCGTTCCGTCTGCTTCAAGGGTAAGCAGCGGACGGAAATCCTCATTTGTGTAATCGCCTGCTTCTGCAAAGACATAGGAAAGAGATGTGGAGGGTAGAGAAGAAGCCTCGGTGGACTGAGAAGTCTCAGAGGAATCAGCAGGTTCTTCCGGCAGCGATATCGCAGACGAGCCAGATGCAGACGCGGAATCTGACGCCGCAGACGTAGAGGCTGTCACACTGTTGCCGCTTGAAGCAGATGTGTCTGCGCACGCTGTCAACATCGCGGATGCAAGTGCAAGTGCTGCAGTGAGAGATGCTGCGCGAAGCCAATGATTGGTTTTCATAAGGAACTCCTTTGTTGTAGACGCTCTGTCGTATCTGGATTGTGAAGTATGGAAGCAGTCAAGATACGGTGCCGCTTTTTGCTTATATTTTAAAGTTGAAAAATATTGTTGTCAATGGAAATATGTGTCGGGATTTTTCAATCAGTTCGTCTAGTATGTTTTCTTTCGACAGGTAAAGGACAGCGCGTGCGCTGTCCTTGCAAGCACGGCAATTTGACGGCAAATTGCCCGCTTGTTAGGGGCACAGCCCCTAAGACCCCATAAATGGAAAAGTCGGTAGATAATTTAAAAGCTATAAAGAGAATACTGCCATCAGTGCTTTTTTTACTTCATTTGTCATGGTTTCTATATGCCCAATGTCCGCCTTCGTGGTATTTAATAAGATTTCCTTCTGCAACAAAGCTGGCAAGTATCCGATTTGCCGTTGCCGCGGATACGCCGCACAACTCCCGGACATCGGCATTCATAATGTAGTCATGAGTTTTTAGATACTCCTGAATTTTATGCCAGCGCAGCGTTACCTTGTCAATCTTCCCATCGCTCATTTCATCATTCGTGTTGATGGCATCGATGAGTGATGCTTTGATGGCAGAGAGCATGAATTCAATGAATACCGTGGATTCTCCGGCGCCATTGGAGGCGTTGATAGCCTCATAATACTCCTGCTGGCGGTCATGGATGATAGACTCCACCGGCAGCCATGCGAAAGCCGAATTCCATTTGGAAAGCAACAGTGTATGCCATAGGCGGCCTACACGGCCGTTCCCATCGGCAAAGGGATGGATCAGTTCAAACTCATAGTGGAAAACACAACTGCGAATCAGCGTGTGTACCTTACTGTTTTTTGCCCAGTCCAGCAGTTCCATCACCAGATCAGGAACATACTGGGGCAATGTCCCAAAATGAAGGATATGCCCTTCACGATCTACCACACCCACGGGCCGTGTACGAAACATACCAGATTCTTCTACCAAACCCCGCGTCATAATGTTGTGGGCAGTCAGCAAATCGTCCACCGAATAGGGATCAAGTTTATCCAGTCGCTCATAGATCTCATAGGCGTTTTTTACTTCCGCAATATCTTTGGGCGGTGCCAGAACATGTTTTCCATTGAGCACAGCAGTTACCTGTTCCAAAGAAAGCGTATTCTGCTCAATTGCCAGAGACCCGTGAATGGTGCGGATACGGTTACTGCGGCGTAGAGTCGGATTGATGGAAAGCGAAAAGGCAGCAGATATTTTTCCCACCAGTTCAGCATTTTCCGCCACCTGGTCAATCATCTGATTTGTGATTTCGAAAGGAGGCTTTTTATTTTTCATATAGCACCTCACTGTATCAATAATTATTTTCATCATACCACACATCACTCATTTCATCAATCAGTTGACCTCGTGGTTTGAGTGATGATTTTTTTAAGTATGCATAAATGCTCTATAATAAATTTTGAAAAGGGGAATATACAGGATGTTATAGAAGAGAACAGAATGTGCTCTGTAAAACAAAAAGATTTTGGGTAGGCTTCACGTCTGGCATTTGAAACGAGAAGTTTGATTTTGTGAATGTTTGCTCGGAGAATAGGAAAATAATAGGAAAAAAAGAATCATGACCAAGCGCCCAATAAAAATTACAGTCCGGCTTTCACAGGCAGAAGCCGCACGCCTCAATGCACTGGCATCGGAATGCGGCAGCAAAAAAGAACCACTCATCCGCAATCTCATCATGGGCGTGGAAATAAAGCCGCGGCCAACGGAAAAACAGCTCCGGCTCGTCCGTGAGATATCCGGGATCGCAAACAACATCAACCAGATCACGCGCCTTGCCAACACGGTCAAAAGCGTTTCCCCCACGCAGGTGGAGGAACTGCAGCGGCTGTGCAGCGAGGCGCTTTCGCTTGTAAGGGAGAGTCTGTGAATGGCATACACAAAAATATTTCCGATCCGCACCCGCCTTGACCGCCGTGTGCGCTATGCGCTCAACGGAAAAAAGACCGCGCTGGAAACAGCGGCAGGCTATGCACTGGATGCCGCCAAAACAGAAAGCGTCCTGTTCACGGACGCATTCAACTGCGGCCTTACCGCGCCCTGCACGGAAATGTACGCGACCAAACGGCGCTGGGGCAAGGACCAAAACAGGGTGCAGGGCTATCACATCATCCAGTCCTTCCGGCCCGGAGAGGTGACGCCGGAGCAGGCGCATGAGATCGGCTGTGAATTTGTCCGCCGATTTCTGGCCGGACGGTATGAAACCGTCATTGGTACGCATCTGGACAAAGCCCATCCGCATAACCACATCGTGTTCAACGCCTGCTCGTATGCGGACGGCAGGATGTTCCGAAACAACTTCAACGATTACTACAACGGAATCCGTACCGTTTCAGATGCGCTCTGCCGCGAATACGGCCTTTCCGTCATTGAGCCGCAAAACAAAGGGAAGCAGTACCGGGAATGGCTGGACGAAAAAGAGAAAAAGCCCACCATGCGCGGAATGGTAAAAGCGGATGTGGACGAAGTGCTTGCCGCCGCTGCCAGCTTCCAGACCTTTGTGCTGGGCCTTCAGCGGCGCGGATACATCGTCAAATACGGCCCGGAAATCAAATATATGGCGGTCCGCCATAAAACGGGCGGCAAGTTTTTGCGCTTGAAATCCCTGGGGCCGGAATACACGGAGGCGGCCATCCGTCAGCGGCTGGAGCAGCCGCCGCAGCTTCGGACGCCCACCACGCCCGAAGTCCCGCCGCGCCCGGCGCGGCAAAACATGCGGAAAAAAGAAAATCAAAAGCCATCTTCACGCCCGCGCAGGGCCTACCGCCTGCGCGGGCGCTTTGCGTCCGGGCGGGCCGGATATTCCGGTTTTGCCGCCCTGACTTACCGATACCTGCACCTGCTGTGCAAGGTCCGGCGCAAACGCGCGCCCCGCCACGTCTCCTATGCGCTGCGCGGGGAGCTGCGCCGCTTCGACAGGTATCTAGCACAGCATCAGTTCCTGCTGGAACACAAAATCACGGACAGCGCCGCGCTCTGTGCGTACAGGGCGCAGACGAAAACAGAGATCGAACGCATGACGCACCGGCGTGCGGCGCTGTACCGGAAAAGGGGGGATTCATCCAATGGTATGAACCGGGCGGAGCTGTCCGCCCAAATCGACCGTCTGACCAGCGCGCTTCGGGCCATGCGCCGGGAACTGCGCCTGTGCGAACAGATCGAGGCGGATATGGAGCATATCCGAGACCAGCTTGCATTGGCCCATACGGACGCGCAGCGGGAAGAAACGAAAAAGCGAAAGGAGGTGAAGCGCGATGAATATGGGAGGTGACGCGGCGGAGCGTCTGGTGCGGGACAGCCTGATGATCACGGAGGAGGCTGTGAAGCTGGCCGGGCTTGGCGCAAAAAATCTTGCGGCGCTCCTGGTGGCTCTGGCCAAAGAGGAGGAAAAGACCCATGGCCCCACGCGTCTGACACGTTTGCTGCGCAGCGGCGAGGAATTGAAGCTGCTGCCCATCAAAAGCGAGGACCTGCGGCAGTTCCGCCGGCTTGCAAAGGAATACGGCATCCTGTTCTGCCCGATCAAAAACAAATCTCTGGACAACGGGCTGAACGATATCCTGTTTCCGGCCAGCGCGGCGGCAAGCATCAACCGCGTGCTGGAGCATCTGGGCTACCCTGTGCCGCGGGAAAAGGCGGTGGAGGTAAAAAAAGAAGCCGCCCGCGGTCGGTCCGGCAGCGCCTCGCAGACACGCGGGCATGGCTCAGACAGCAATGCGAGGACGACTGCTACTGAACGTCCGTCCGTGCGCGCGGCCATCGACCGCCTGCAAAAGCAGGCACGCACGCAGACGGACAACACCGTCCGCACAGCGGTGCGGGACGAGCCGTATTTTGAGTTGTAGGAGTGAAAAGCAATGGCAAATATCGCAGACCTGATCGCAAACAGAAATCAGGAGCTTGAGGATTTCAAGCAGAAAAAACAGGAGGAACGCACAGAGGCCTATGAGCGGCGTGACGCGGCGGTGATGGAGGTCACATCGGACCCGGAAAAATACAGGGCGTTTCTGGACCTGCACGCGCAGACCATGTACAATGCGGCCAATACCGCCACAGTATGGAAGCAGCGCCCCGGCGCAACGCAGCTTCTGCCGCGCAAAAAATGGACAGAGCTTGGGCGGAAAATACGCGAGGATGAAACGCCCGTACAGGTGTTCATGCGGGATACGCGCAGCGGGTACATCAAGCTGGACTATGTGTACGACAAGGCGCAGACCGTAGGCGACCCGGTTCCTGTGCGTGGGATACTGCGGGACGGAACGCCGGATATGGAAAAGGCGCTGGGCGCGCTGCTGCAAAGCAGCCCCGTGGAGGTGGTCGCGACAGCAGATATCTTCGGGGAGGCGGAATACCAGCCGGAGGAAAACCGCATCGCCATCCAGCCGGACCTTTCGGGCGCGGCATCGTTCCGCGCGCTGGCGCGCGAGATCGTCTATGCGCAGATCGGAACAGGGATGGAGGCGGGCGATTTTGACCCGCGGCCCTATGAGCTGGATGCGCACAGCGTATGCTATGCGCTGTGCAGGCGGTACGGCGTCCCGGTGAAGCAGCCGGACTTTTCCGGCGTCGCACAGCAGTACGGGGAGCTGGAAGCGCCCGAACGCCTGAATATGCTGCGGGAGACCTGCGACCTTTCCAAGGTGCTGAACCGCAGCATTGAACGCGCGCTGGACCTGCGCCAGCGCAGCAGGGCAAAGAACGCCGTGCTGACCCGGTGAAGCCGCAGCAGGGCCGCACGGCCCGGTACATCCTGTGGGCGCTGGGCTTCCCACTGGCATTGTGGCTCGCCGCGGCGCTGGCCGATGCGTTTTCCGGCGGCGCATCCCTGTCCAGGGTGCTCGCCCGTTTCTCCGTCTGCATGAACGCCCCGTTTTCGGTCCGCTGGACAAAGGACACGGGGCGTTTTCTGCTTTTGGCGGGGCTGCTGTATCCGGCGGGAGCCGTGGCTGTGGAATCCGGGCGCGGCAACCGCCGTCCGGGCGAAGAATACGGCAGCGCCCGGTGGGGAGACCCGCGGACCATCGGAAAAAAGTACCGGGACAGGCGGCACAGGGAGAAAAACATCCTGCTGACACAGCATGTCGCGCTGGGCCTGGATGGGCGCATTACAAAGCGCAATACCCATCAGCTCGTCGTCGGCGGCTCCGGGGCAGGCAAGACGCGGTATTTTTGTCTGCCCAATGTGATGAACGCCTGCTGCTCATATATTATCACAGACTGCAAGGGCGAGATTTTGCGCGCCGTGGGCGGGCTGCTTGAAAAGCAGGGCATCCCGTTCACGGTGCTGGACCTTGTGAATATGCGCGGCCATTACAATCCCTTCGCCTATCTGCGCAGAGACAGCGACGCGCTGAGGCTTGTCACGAACCTTGTGGCGAACACGACGCCTAAGGACGCGAAAAACTCGGACCCGTTCTGGGACCGTGCGGAGACGGCGCTCCTGCAGGCGCTCATTTTGTATCTGAAGCACAGAGCGCCTGTGTGCGAGCAGAACTTCACGATGGTCATGGAGATGATCAACGCGGCGGAGGTGCGGGAGGGCGACCCGAATTTCAAAAGTGCGCTGGACCTGCTGTTTGACGAGCTGGAAAGCGAAGAGCCGCAGAGCATTGCGCTCAAGCAGTACAAGGTGTTCAAGCAGGCGCAGGACAAAACCGCGAAAAGCATCCTCATCGGCGCGGCGGTCCGGCTTGCGCCCTTCAATCTGCCGGAGCTGGCCCGCGTCACAGACAGCGACGAGATGTATATTGGGCGGCTGGGGGAGGAAAAGCGCGCGATTTTCTGCGTGATACCGGACAACGACACCAGCCTGAATTTTCTGGTGAGCATGCTGTATACGCAGGCGTTTCAGGAGCTTTACTACATTGCCGACCAGAAATACGGCGGGCCGCTGCCTGTGCATGTGCAGTGCATCCAGGACGAATGGGCGAATACGCCGCAGCCGGACAACTATCTGCAGATCCTGCGCACGGCGCGCAGCCGGAACATCGGGTGCAGCGTGGTGGTACAGGGGCTTTCCGCCATCAAGGCGATGTACAAGGAGAGCTGGGAGGAGGTCGTGGGCAACTGCGATTCGTTCCTGTTCCTGGGCGGCAACGATCAGGAAAGCTTGTCGTATATCAGCAAAATGACAGGGAAGGCGACCATTGATACCATAACACGCGGTGAGACAAAGGGGCGCGGCGGCTCATCCAGCCGGAACTTCCAGAATACGGGCCGGGAGCTTGTGACGCCGGAGGAGCTGCGCATGGTGGACCGGGACGCGCTGCTGCTCATCCGCGGCGAATGCCCGGTGATGGATCGGAAGTACGACTTGAACCGGCATCCGAATATCCGGTACACGGAAATGGGCGGCGCGCCGCCATACAAGGTGCCGGAGGATTACTGCGCATTGTCCGCCAGTATTCCGGCGGAGGATGTACAGGAAGAATGGAAAAAGGGAACGCCGCTTGCGCCGGAGCTGCTTTCGGCGTTTGAGGTGCTTCACAGCAAAGAAGAACTGGAGGAAAAGAAAATTGAACGAAAAAAAGAACAAGCCTGACGCGGCGGCGCTGCGCGATGCAAAGCGCGGTCATAAGGCGCGCATCGGATATGCGCGTATTGTATTGGTGTGCCTGCTGGGCGCGCTGCTGGCGGTCCCGGCTTTTGCAGAGGGCGGCGCATCGGGGCCGCTGGACACCATCAACAACCTGTCCGACCTGGTGTTCCAATGTGTGCGCGCCGTGGGCGTTATCGTGGCGGGCTACGGCATCGTACAGATCGGCCTTGCGGTGCAGAGCCATGATTCCAGCCAGCGGGCCAACGGCTTTCTGGCATTTTTCGGCGGCCTGCTCATCATGTTTGCAAAGGAGATTTTGGACTTTATTACGGTGTAGTTGACGCGGTAATATTTTGAGGGTAAGATATATATGTGCTTAATTTGTAACAGGGAGGGCGGAGTATGAACATCAAACCATCGGCGTCTATTCGCAACAACTACAACGAAATTTCAAAGCTGTGCAAAAGCACAGGAGAACCTGTGTACTTGACAAAAAGCGGCGAGGGTGATTTGGTCGTAATGGATATCGAAGCCTTTTCCCGCCGTGAGAAAATGCTAGCCCTGCGGGAGACCCTGCTGGACATTGAACGCGACCGAATCAACGGGGCAAAATACTATTCTGTTGATGAAGTGGATGCTGAACTGCGAAGGGCGATTGCGGAGGCGTCAGGGCATGGACGGGCAGAGGTATAGGGTACTGATTTCGGATAAGGCGCGGCAGATGATGAAGGCGCATGTATCTTTCCTGGCGGAAGTGAACCCGCAGGCAGCGGAAAAGCTGAGGGTATCCCTGATGGAAGGTATACGAAGCCTGGCACAGATGCCGGAGCGATGTCCTTATTTGGATGAAGAAGATCGGAGGAGTCCATATCGAAAACTGCATATACCCAAGTGGTATCTGGCTATATACGTTGTAGTGGACGATACAGTCTATGTAGAGTACATTGTAGACGCCAGACAGGAATATGGGTGGCTGCTTCGATAAAAAAAGTGAAGAATCGCATGAAAAAAGACGGCTTTTTCAGGCCGTCTTTTTTGTTTGTGGAGGTGTGAAATCATTTGGATGATAACTGGATCGTAGAGAATCTGGAAAATGCATTGGCGACATGGAATGAGAAGCTGGCGGAGATCTGGCAGCTTGTGAGCATGACGCCGCAGGAATTTAAAGGTGGCGGGATATGGAACATCGTTGTGCAGATCAACGGCGCGCTGCAGGCCATCGGGTATGGGCTGCTCGTTCTGTTTTTCGCCATGGGGCTGTTCAAAAACACGGTGAACTTTCAGGAGCTGCGCCGCCCGGAGGCGGCTTTGCGGTATTTCCTGCATTTTGTGGCGGCAAAAGCCGCCGTCACCTACTGTATGCCGCTGATGCTGGCCGTGTTCGATATATGCGGCGGCATTGTAAGCACGGTGGCCGGGCAGATGGGCGGTATGGCGGGCAACGTGGGCACATTGCCCGGCGAGATCAGCGCGGCCATCGGAAACGTGGGTTTTCTCGCGTCCATCCCGCTGTGGCTCGTGACGATTTTGGGCAGCCTGTTCATTACCGTGCTTTCCTTTATCCTGATCATGACGGTGTATAGCCGTTTTTTCAAACTATACATTTACACAGCTTTGGCCCCGGTGCCCATCGCGGCATTTGGCAGCGGCGAAACGGCGGCCACGGGGAAGGCGTTCCTCAAAGGATATGTGGGCGTGTGCCTGGAAGGTGCGGTCATCGTGCTGTCCTGCCTGATCTTTTCCGCATATATGGGCAGCGGGTCGCCCGCGGCACCGTCAGGCTCAGCGGTTTCGATGGTTTGGACCTATGTGGCGGAAATGATCTTCAACATGCTGGTCCTTGTGGGACTGGTAAAAGGCTCGGACCGCATCGTGCGGGAAATGATGAGCCTGTAACGAGGTGAAACAGAATTGGAGATAAAGGTGCCGAAGGAAGTACGGCAATACCATGAAAGCATTTTTTTCGGGCTGTCGCTGCGGCAGTTCGGATGCTCGCTTGCCGCTGTGGGAGCAGCGGTGGGGATGTATTTTGGATGTGTGGATACGCTTGGAACGGAAGCGACGGGCTGGGTATGTATTTTTGGGGCCGCGCCGCTGGCGCTGGCCGGATTTTTTACCTACAACGGGATGCCGCTGGAAAAATTTTTGTGGGCGGTATTCAAAAGCCAGGTGCTGCGCGCCCGGCCCCGTGTGTTCCGGGCGAAAAACTATTGGTATATATTCTTTTGTGAAAAAAGGCGGCTGGAAAAACCAGCCGCCCTTTTCAAATACAAGCGGAAAGAAGGAAAAAAGAAGGATGAAACAGAAATGGAAACGGTATAGCGCAAGTTTTCTTGCGCTGCTGCTGTGTATGACGCTGCTTGCGTCCACGGCGT
>OHAS01001196.1_pt1 | contig 21253 bp, 19 predicted proteins | sample 1577131 | NCBI WGS metagenome assembly OHAS01 (sample SAMEA3541566, study PRJEB24748) | human gut metagenome | biome: human gut; feature: human-associated habitat; material: faeces | place: China | collected 2012 | reverse complement strand
TCCTTTTTGTGAAGTCAGTATGCATTATGTTTATAATTGAGAAAAATAAAGCGCACACTAATTTGCACATATTTACTTTTAAGGGATAATAATATATAATAAAATTGCAGATGATAAACGAAAATTCGTTTAGAAATTAGTTGTTTATAAAAAGTGGTGATAATTATGAAGTTTCCAAGAAAAATAATCGCTATTATTCTTTCTGCTTTTTCATTAACAGGCTCTTTTTCAATGGTACAGGCGAATGCTGTTTCGGATGATGATATTATAAAAATAATACTTGATAACCGCTCTGTCTGGAATTTGAAAAAATCAAATAATGATGATTATAATTATAGTTATGTGTTGTTATTAGATTTGAATTTTGACGGAAAACCTGAATTTATCTCAAGTGAAAATGCCCCGCTTTCGCACCATTTATATAAGTTTTATGGTTTAGATTTAAATAATAAAAATCTTAATAAAATGAGCGAGTTAATGATGAGTGCTAATCTAAATAATGTAGAGTTTAGTTCATACTCTCACAGCAACGAGAGGTTTTATACTGTTAAAAGTGTGGTTAATAACCCTCCTCAAACTCGTTATTTTACAAATAAAATCACTTTTGATAAAGAAATATCTATAAATCCCCTATTTCAAAAGTATATTTTTACTAATGATTTATCTCAATATGATAGTTGGTTATATTATGATATTGATAAGGAAAATTTAGTTAACACAACAGAAAGTGACTATAATAGAAGATATGAAGAATATTTTTCCGATTTAACAAATCTGAATCTTAGATACCGAATTGTAGAAATAAAATATACGGATTCTTATGATACTGCATATGAAAAATTAAAACAATCTTTGGATAACTTTAGTGTTGATTTATACTTAAATGGCGACGCTAACCAAGACGGTATTATAAATGTAAACGATGTTACATACTTGCAAATGCACATTGCAGGCAAAAAAACCACCGACGGTTCGACTTTTATTGACGAAACAAACAAGCTGTTGTTTGACTGCATTGATATGAACAAGGACGGCAAACTCTCCGTTGCCGATGTAACAGCATTGCAGATTCAAATATCACAGAATAATTAAACAACAAACAATCCTTTCTTGATAAGGCGGCAGGCACTGGCTTGCCGCCTTTGCTTTGCGAGAAATAAAAATATTTCATAAATTTCCAAATACTTGGCAATGGGGTATTGATACTATCGCTTTTTTGTGATAAAATGGTAATCAACATAGATTATTGCGATTATTTTTATAAAAAGGAAATATTTTATGAAACTTTGTACTAAATGCAAGCATTTACATAATGACGAAGATACTGTTTGCAGTAACTGCAATGCGCCGCTTGAAAGTATTACAGACGAAAACACTCCCGTTTATCTGCTCTCTGCCGAGGGCTTTGAAATTGAGCGAGTGAAAACCGCATTGGAGGATAACTCAATACCTTGCGACAGCGTTATTAAGGACAAACAGCTTAAAAAGCAGGAGCTTTTAAATAAAAATTCTGCTGAAAGTGATATTTTGGTTCCGTATGCCGCTTACGAAAAGGCTTACGATATATGTATAGGAATCGGCGCTATCAAAGAGGAAAATACTCAAATTCTCGATGATGAGGCAGAGGAAAATAACAGCGAACCTACATTGGACGAGAAATTTGAAAAAATGAGCGGAGTTAAGCGCACAACAGTACGAGTGCTTTCTGCCATAGCATTTCTTGCTCTTGTAGCACTTGCTGTGTATGGTACAGACGCTATAACAGGCTTTATAAAAGGTCTGTTCAGTTAAACAAATTTTTGTGAATTAAATTTTGGAGGATAGAAAATGAATATTGAAACAAAATGTGTTCAGGCAGGCTGGCAGCCAAAGAAAGGCGAACCGAGAGAATTACCTATTTATCAGAGCACAACATTTAAATATGACACAAGTGAGGAAATGGGTAAGCTCTTTGACCTTGAGGCAGAGGGATATTTTTACACACGACTTCAGAACCCAACAAATGACAGCGTAGCGGCAAAAATTTGCGCTATGGAGGGCGGCGTGGCTGCAATGCTTACTTCAAGCGGTCAGGCGGCTAACTTCTTTGCTGTATTCAACATTTGCGAGGCAGGCGACCACCTTATTGCATCATCTTCAATTTACGGCGGTACATATAACCTCTTTGGTACTACTTTAAAGAAGATGGGCATTGAATGTACTTTTGTAGATCAGGATCTTCCCGAAGAAGAGCTTGCTAAACTGTTTAAGCCAAATACTAAGGCTGTATTCGGCGAAACAATTACAAATCCGACAGTTTCTGTATTTGACATTGAAAAGTTTGCAAGACTTGCACATTCTCATGGTGTGCCGCTTATCGTTGACAACACTTTTGCTACTCCTGTAAATTGCCGCCCGTTTGAGTTTGGTGCAGACATTGTTACTCACTCAACGACTAAGTATATGGACGGACACGCAACAGCAGTCGGCGGTTGCATTGTTGACAGCGGTAATTTTGACTGGCTTGCTCATGCTGACAAATATCCGGGACTTACAACTCCCGACGATTCATACCACGGTATTGTTTATGCCGAGCGTTTCGGTAAGGCGGCTTACATCACAAAGGCTACTTCACAGCTTATGCGTGACCTCGGCTCTATTCAGTCACCGCAGCACGCTTATTACCTCAATATCGGTCTTGAGTCGCTTCACCTTAGAATGAAAAAGCACTGCGAGAACGCACTTGCCGTTGCAAAATATCTTAAAAACAACGAAAATGTAGCGTGGGTTTCCTATCCTGACCTTGAAGACGACAAGTACCACGAGCTTGCTAAAAAGTATCTTCCGAACGGTTCTTGCGGTGTACTTGCTTTCGGTATCAAGGGCGGCAGAGAAGAATCAATAAAGTTTATGGATTCGCTTAAATTTATCACAATCGTTACTCATGTTGCTGACGCAAGGTCATGTATTCTTCACCCCGCAAGCCACACACACCGTCAGATGACAGACGAACAGCTTATTGAGGCAGGAGTAGCTCCTGACCTTATCCGTCTTTCTGTCGGCATAGAAAACGCTGATGATATTATTGCCGACCTTGCACAGGCGTTTGAAAAAATTTAAAAATTATACTCGGGAGTTGATTTTATGTCAGCTTATGTTTCTGCCGTAATCGTTGCGGCAGGCGGCTCTGTAAGAATGGGAATTGCAGACAGCAAGCAATTTATTCCGTTGCTTGACAAGCCGGCTATTCAATATACTTTAAAGGCATTTCAAAAATGCTATTTAATAAAAGAAATTATTGTTGTTTGTCGTGAACAGGATGTTGACCGTATAAATGCGCTCATAAATGAAAACGGCTTTTCTAAGGTCAGCAATGTTGTTCTCGGCGGTTCTTCTCGCTCCGCAAGTGTGCGCAACGGAATTAAGGCGGCAAATGAAAAGGCAAAATATTTTGCCATTCATGACGGTGCTCGTCCGTTAATTACCGTTGATGAGATAGAAAGAGTGGTTGAGGCGGCTTTTGAAACAGGTGCGGCAACTCTCGGAACATCTGTTACCGACACAATCAAGATTGTTGACGGTTTTAATAAGATTGAAAGCACACCGCTCCGTTCTCAGCTCAGAGCAGTGCAGACACCGCAGGTTTTTGAAAGAGATTTGTATATGTTTGCACTTGAGAACGCAGGAGAAAACAGCCTTGCTTACACAGATGACTGTGCCCTTATTGAAAATATGGGCGGCGAAGTTCTTGTGGTAAAGGGCAGCGAGGAAAATATAAAGCTCACAACTCCTGTTGATGTAATTCTTGCGGAAAGCATACTCAAGAACCGTATTGAAAGCGGTAATTTTTGAGTGAAAGGATACTATATGAGAATTGGTCATGGTTACGATGTTCATAAATTTGCAGAGAACAGAAAGCTGATACTCGGCGGAGTAGAAATTCCGTATGAGCTTGGCTTGCTCGGTCACTCAGACGCCGATGTGCTTGTTCATGCAATTATGGACTCGTTGCTCGGTGCTGCGGCTCTCGGCGACATTGGCAAGCATTTTCCCGATACCGATGAAAGGTATAGCGGAGCAGACAGCATTGCTCTGCTCAGAGAGGTTTGCAGAATACTCACCGGAAACGGCTATAAAATCGGCAATATCGACTCAACCGTTATTGCGCAAAAGCCTAAACTTAAAGACTATATAACACAAATGAGGGAGAATATTGCAAATGCTTGCGGTATTGATGTTTCACTTGTGAGTGTTAAGGCGACTACCGAGGAAAATCTCGGCTTTACAGGCAGACTTGAGGGTATTTCCGCTCATGCGGTCTGCATAATTTACAATGAATTAAATTAGGATATTAAGCATACATATTTATCTATGAATGTTTTTATCATACACAAAGAATAATGGAGGCACAAAAAATGAAAAATTGTCCAAGATGTAACGCACAGATGGAAGATAACGCAGTGTTCTGCCAGAATTGCGGTTTCTCAACAGCTCAGCAGCCTGAGCCACAGCCACAACAGCAGCAGTATAATCAGTATGCAGCAGCTCCAATGCCTGCTGTAAATCCTTACGATCACACAGCAGAGTTTTCAGCTGAAGATGTTTCAGAGAACAAACTCCTTGCAGCTGTAATTTATGTTTCAAGCATTCTCGGTATTATTGTTGCACTTATTGCACAGAGCTCAAGAAAGTCTAAGTATCTTGATTTCCATATCAAGCAGGGACTTAAATCATTTGTTGTAATGTTTTTCCTCGGCGTAATCGGAGCCGTTTTATCATGGACTTGTATTTTTGCGATTGCGGCAGTTGTTTGTGAGGTTATCGTTCTTGTTTGCAATTATATCTGTCTTTTCAAGTCACTTGCCAACAAGTCAATCGAAATTCCGATTATTCGCAGCCTCGGTTTTCTTAAATGATTTAACTTAAATCATACAAGCCACACCTCGTTCATATTATTGAACGAGGTGTTTTTATATGATAAAAAAGCTATCATTGACATTGGTAATTGCTATTGTATTTACCTCAATACCGCTGTTTTGCGCAGAGGTAAATGCTGTAACGGAAGAAACAATCACCGCTCCGTCTGCCATACTTATGGAATCTTCATCGGGAAAAGTTTTGTTTGAAAAAAATCCGCACGAACAGCGTCCTTGCGCATCTATCACAAAGGTTATGACCATGCTGCTTGTGTGCGAAGCAATCGACAGCGGAAAGCTGAGTCTTGACGATACAATTACAGCGTCTGCTCACGCAGCCTCTATGGGTGGCAGCGACATATGGCTTGAAGAGGGCGAAACCATGAGCGCAAACGATATGATAAAAGCCACAGTGGTTGCCTCTGCAAATGATGCCGCCGTTGCCCTTGCCGAGCACTTGTGCGGCAGTGAAGAGGTATTTGTGCAAAAAATGAATGAAAAAGCAAATAAGCTTGGAATGAAAGACACCGTATTTAAAAATTGCAACGGTCTTGACGAGGACGGTCACATTACCTCGGCATACGATGTTGCGGTAATGTCACGAGAGCTTATGAAACACGAAATGATATTTGACTATACATCAATTTGGCTCGACAACCTGCGTGACGGAAAAACTCAGATTGTAAATACCAACAAACTTTTAAAGACATATAAAGGCATAACGGGACTTAAAACAGGCACAACAAATGATGCCGGCTGCTGTATGGCGGCATCGGCTACAAGGGGAGATATGAGCCTCGTTGCGGTTGTACTCGGTTGTAATTCGGGCAAAGAAAGATTTTCGGACGCAGCCGCTTTGCTTGATTACGGCTTTGCAAATTTTTCTGTTACTCAGCTGAAAGCTCCCGATGATTTGCCCAAAACGATTAAGGTTGAGAACGGTATGCAGAAAAATATAGGAATTGGATGCGACATAAATTCAAGTATCGTACTTGATAAAAACAGCGGTTCAAAAATAGTTTCAAAAATTGATTTGCCCGAAAGCATAGAAGCGCCTGTTGCAAGCGGACAGAAGTTAGGCACTGTTACATATAGCCTTGACGGAAAAGCCGTAAAAAGCTTTGAAATTACCGCTTTACAGCACGCAGAACAAATTTCTTTTGCCTCCGTTTTCTCGGTTTTATTAAATTCTATAATTTCTTTATAAAATATACAAAATGACCTTGCAAAAAGTCGGGAATTATAGTATAATAAGACAGCAAAGATACTTGTTTCGGTTTATACCGCTTAATTACGCCGTTTTTGGCATTATATCCGGCAGTATTATTCCGAAAGGGAATTTTGGGGGAATTAATAATGGCTACAAAACTTACAGACAAATATTTGAAAGGCTTCGTTAATGAACACGAGTATGACGGTGTGGCTGCCGAAGTTAAGGCTGCTCACAAGGTACTCCATGACGGCACAGGTCTTGGCAATGATTTCCTCGGTTGGCTTAATCTTCCAACTGATTATGATAAAGAGGAATTTGCAAGAATTAAGGCTGCTGCCGAAAAAATCAAAAAGGATTCCGATGTATTTATCGTAATCGGTATCGGTGGTTCATACCTTGGTGCAAGAGCTGCTATCGAATTTCTTACTTCACAGAACTATAACCTTACTTGTAAGGATACACCACAGATTTACTTTACAGGTAACTCAATCAGCTCATCTGCACTTGCAGAGATTATGGAGCTTTGCGAGGGTAAAGATGTTTCTGTAAATATGATTTCAAAGTCAGGTACTACAACTGAGCCTGCTATCGCTTTCAGAGTATTTAGAGAAATGCTTGAGAAAAAGTATGGCAAAGAGGGCGCAAGAGAGCGTATTTACTGCACAACAGATAAGGCTAAGGGCACACTTAAGGCTCTTGCTGACGAAGAGGGTTACGAAACATTCGTAGTTCCTGATGATGTAGGCGGTCGTTTCTCTGTTCTCACAGCAGTAGGTCTTCTTCCTATCGCTGTTTCAGGTGCAGACATTGACGCACTTATGCAGGGCGCTGCAACAGCTCAGAAAGAATTTGACAATGACGATCTCGCTACTAACGATTGCTACAAGTACGCAGCTCTCCGTAACATTCTTTACCGCAAGGGCAAGACAATGGAGGTTATGGTATCTTACGAGCCTGCTTACACAATGATGTCTGAATGGTTTAAGCAGCTTTTCGCTGAAAGTGAGGGCAAGGATAACAAGGGCATTTTCCCTGCAAGCGTTATCTTCTCAACAGATCTTCACTCACTCGGTCAGTACATTCAGGACGGCAGAAGAACTATGTTTGAAACTGTTGTTCTCTTTGATAAATGCAAAAAAGAAGTTACACTCGGCACAGATCCTACAAATGTTGATGGTCTTAACTTCCTTTCGGGAAAGACAATGGGATATGTAAACCGCAAGGCTTTTGAGGGTACAGTTCTTGCTCATAATGACGGCGGTGTTCCTAACATCGTTCTCAATGTTCCGGAAATGAACGAATCAGAGCTCGGTTATCTTATTTATTTCTTTGAAAAGGCTTGCGCAATTTCAGGCTATATGCTTGGCGTAAATCCATTTAACCAGCCCGGTGTTGAGAGCTACAAGAAGAATATGTTTGCTCTTCTCGGTAAGCCGGGTTATGAGGATCAGAAGGCTGCTCTTGAGGCAAGACTCAAGTAATTTCTTTAGTAAATAAGTTTAATATTCTGGAGGAACTAATATGGTTACTTTACTTATCGGTAAAAAAGGAACAGGCAAAACAAAAAAACTCATCGCTCTTGCTAACGAGGCAGTTGCTGCTTCAGCAGGCAATGTTGTTGTAATCGAAAAGGGCGCTAAGCTCACATACGATGTAACACACAAGGCAAGACTTATTGATACAGAGCAGTACCTCATTGAGGGTTACGATATGCTTTTTGGCTTTATCAGCGGTATTTGCGCAGGCAACTACGATGTTACAGATATTCTTGTTGACTCTACATTCAAGATTTGCCCAACAGGCGTTGACGGTGTAGAAACTTTCACAAAGAAGTTGCAGGAGCTTTCAGAGGCTTCTTCAACAAACATCGTTCTTCTTATTTCAGCTGAGGAGTCAGAACTTCCTGAGTCTATCAATGCTGTTTGCCAGAAGGTTTAATTAGCTTTTGAGTATTAACGGACTGCTCTCTTTGCAGGGCAGCCCGTTTTTTCTGCGACAGCGGGGGATATTTTCACCTTATTATCACACAAACTATATCTTGCTGTCAGTTTTAGTTTATATTATGTTATTGAGAAACTAAACAGGAAGGACAAACCGATGAATAATAAAAAATTGATTGCAAAAGCAGCCCTCGGCGACAAAAAGTCGCTTGATTTTATCTGCGAAAAATACGGAAAGTATGTATATTTTTTCTGTACTTCTGTAATTTCAGACAATAAAAAAGCTGAAAATGCCTTTGAAAAATCTTTTAAAGCTATATTTTCGGCAATTTCTAAAAATCCAAATACCGATAATCTTGATGAAATAGTCAAAAGTGAAACCGCAAAGGTGTGCAAGTCTGCAATTTTTGATGAAAATAATCATGAAAACGGCGCAGCTAAAATGCAGCCTTTCGGTGATAAAGACAAAATTCCATCTGCATCTGCAATTACAGCAGAACAGAAAAATCTCTTTGTTAATGCTCTCAAATCAATAAATGCCAATCAACGCATTGTTATTTTGCTCAATTTACTTTGTGATTATAATACTAAGAAAATTGCCGATATTTTAAAAATATCCGAAGATAAAGTTCAAAATTCGCTTGAGTACGGCAGAGAAAATATTAAAAAGCAGCTCAGGACGAGCGACAGCAAGTTTACTAAAAGAGATATAATTTTTCTTATGACTGCCTCGGCAAATATTGTCAAAGAGGCTGCCGCTCAAGCAAAAATTCCCGACTCGATCGACAGTTTTCTTGATGAAATCGTGCTGTCACTTGCCAAACCTCAGAAATCAGACAAAAAGAAAGCGTGGATTGTCATTTCTGCCGTAGCTGTATTTTTGGTTGCTGTTATAGTGGTGTTTGTTATCACTTCCAATAAATCAAACGGAAGTGCGGGTGCGACAAATGATTCTGCCTCTGCAAGCAATGTATCGGCTACAATAGGAGAATCTCAGGCAAAAGGCACTCATCACGCAGAAATTGATATTAAAGACTACGGTGTAATTAAGGTAGAGCTTAACGGCGATGTTGCACCTATTACTGTTGCTAACTTCATAAATCTTGCTAACAGCCATTTTTATGACGGTCTTACTTTCCACCGCATTATTGACGGCTTTATGATGCAGGGTGGTGACCCTCTCGGCAACGGTACAGGCGGCTCTGAAAATACAATCAAGGGTGAATTTTCACAGAACGGCGTAGAAAATAACCTTTCACATACAAGAGGTGCGATTTCTATGGCTCGTTCAACAGATATGGACAGCGCAAGTTCACAGTTCTTTATTGTTCAGTCAGACAGCACATATCTTGACGGTCAGTACGCTTGTTTCGGATATGTAACCGACGGTATGAATATCGTCGATGAAATTTGCAAGAACGCAGTTACAACCGACAGCAACGGTTCTGTTTCAGCAGAAAATCAGCCTGTCATTAACTCAATAACAATTACAGATTAAAACTAAACGGGCTTGATATTCTCAAGTCCGTTTTTTAAAGGAATTATGAATATACAAGGTGGTGAGATTTTGAAAATATTGGTAGATGCAGACGCTTGTCCTGTTGTAAAAATTGTAGAAAAGGTTGCTAAAGAGGTTAGTGCGCCTGTTATTTTGCTTTGCGATACTAACCATATTTTAAAATCAGATTACAGCGAAATTAAAGTAATCGGTGCAGGCGTTGACGCAGTTGACATTGCGCTTGCAAATCTTTGTCAAAGCGGAGATATTGCTGTTACGCAGGATTACGGAGTTGCGGCTCTTGTACTCGGCAAAGGCGGTTACGCAATTCATCAGTCCGGCAGAATTTTTACAAATGATAATATAGACGGACTTTTGATGGAAAGGCATATCAACAAAAAGGCAAGAATGTCATCATCAAAAAATCATCTCAAAGGCCCGAAAAAACGCACAAAAGAGGATGATTTAAGATTTGAATCAGCTTTTAGGCGGCTTTTATCTGAGATATTGTCGCACGATTTAAAATAAAGAGAGCAAAACAGAAAATATTGTCTTAATTTTCTTTACAAAACAGGCATTTTATAGTATTATTATAGTAATTATATTACACAGTGGGGTGTTAAGTTATGAAACCAAAATACAATAGAATTTTATTAAAACTTTCAGGTGAATCACTTGCAGGCGATCAGAAAACAGGCATTGATTTCGACAAAGTTGTTGAAATATGTAAACCAATCAAAAAATGTGTAGATGCCGGTGTGCAGGTTGGTATCGTAGTAGGCGGCGGTAACTTTTGGAGAGGCAGAAGTTCGGGCGATATGGACAGAACAAGAGCTGACCATATGGGTATGCTCGCTACCGCTATTAATGCACTTGGTGTAGCAGACGCACTTGAGCAGCTCGGCTGCGTTGTCAGAGTTCAGACAGCTATTTCAATGCGTCAGGTTGCAGAGCCATATATCCGCAACAAGGCTATGTGCCATCTCGAATCGGGCAAGGTAGTAATCTTTGGCTGCGGTACAGGTAACCCGTTCTTCAGCACAGACACAGCTGCCGCTCTTCGTGCAAACGAAATTGAGGCAGACATTATGATGAAAGCTACTATGGTAGACGGCGTATATGACAGCGACCCTAAAACAAATCCAAACGCAAAGAAATATGATGTTGTATCATTCCATGAGGTTCTCAATAAAGACCTTGCGGTTATGGACAGCACAGCAGCATCACTTTGTAAAGACAACAAACTTCCTGTTCTCGTATTCAGCCTTGAAGACCCGGAGAACATTTATCGTGCAGTATGCGGTGAAAACATCGGTACTGTTGTTGACGCTATTGACTAATAATTTTGTGAATTAACGGAGGAAACAACTATGCAAACACAGATTAAAAAGGCTTCTGACTCAATGGAGAGAAGAGTATCACATATGCAGCAGGAGTTCTCAGAAATCAGAGCCGGCAGAGCTAACCCCGGTGTACTTGATAAGGTAAAGGTTGACTACTACGGTGCGCCTACTCCTGTAAATCAGCTTGCCGCAGTATCTGTAACAGAGGCAAGAACACTTACAATTCAGCCTTGGGATATGTCTGTTTTAAGACAGATTGAAAAGGCTATTCTTACATCCGACATCGGTATTAACCCACAGAACGACGGCAAGGTTATCCGCCTTGTATTCCCACCTCTTACAGAGGATAGACGAAAGGAAATCGTAAAGGATATTATGAAGATTTCCGAGGATACAAAGGTACAGGTAAGAAATGTTCGTCGTGACCTTATCGACAAGCTCAAGGCTATGAAAAAGAGCGGTGAGCTTACCGAGGACGATTTAAAGCAGGGCGAAAAGAAAGCGCAGGAGCTTACAGATAAGTATATCAAAAATATAGACACAATTTCAGCTGCAAAGCAGAAAGAAATTTTGGAGATGTAATATGGCTTTTTGGAATTCAAAATCCGAAGAGGCTAAAAATACGGATATAATTTTACCTGAGCACATAGGTATTATAATGGACGGAAACGGCAGATGGGCGAAAAAACGCAGTCTGCCTCGTTCCGTAGGGCATCGTGAAGGCGCAAAAACCTTTAGAAAAATCACAAGATATTGCTCGGATATAGGTATAAAATATCTTACGGTTTATGCTTTTTCAACCGAAAATTGGAAACGCCCGCAGGACGAAGTCAGTGCCCTTATGAAACTTTTTAAATCATATCTCAACGAGGCACTTGAGGATTTTAAAGACGACAGTATTGTTGTAAAATTCATTGGTGATAAATCACATTTCAGCGAGGATCTGCAAAAGCTCATGATTGAAAATGAGGAAAGCTCAAAGGATCGTGACGGTATGGTGCTTAACATTGCTATGAATTACGGCAGTCGTGACGAAATTGTTCGTGCCGTAAAGAACATCAGCCTTGATGTTAAGGCAGGCAAACTTGATGCAGATAAAATTGACGAAGAGCTTTTTTCAAATTATCTTTACACCGCAGGTCAGCCTGATCCCGATTTGATTATCAGACCGAGCGGTGAATACAGAATTTCAAACTTTATGCTATGGCAGGCGGCTTATACAGAGTTTGTCATAATGAATAAGCTATGGCCTGATTTTGAAAAGTCAGACCTCGACGAGGCTATTAATATATACTCACAGCGCAACAGGCGTTTTGGAGGAGTATAAAAAAGCAGGTAGATCAATTATGAAATCATTAAAAGCAAGACTTCTTACAGCAGTAGTCGGCATTTCCATTATTTTAGTTTTGCTGTTTTTAGGCGAAATTCAGCCGCTTATTATCGCATTTGCCATTGCGGCGGTCACTGCGTTTATGACAGGCGAATATTTACACGCTAACAATTTACTTAAAAAATATTTTATTTCAGTTCCGTGCATACTATTTGCAGCAATAATTCCGATTATTCTTACCACAGGCTTTTTGTATCCCGTTATTGCCGCATTTATGATAGTCGGCTTTGTAATGCTGATATATAACCATAAGCAGGTTAATTACTTAAACTTTACCTATGCAATGTTCGGCACACTTCTTATTACCTTCGGAATGAGTGCGCTTTCGCAGCTTTGTCTTACCTGCAAACCGCTCAGCTTTTATTTTGCTACAATCTTTTCTTTGCCGTGGATGGCAGACGCAGGCGGATTTTTCATTGGCGCAAGTTTTGGCAAGCATAAGTTATGCCCGAATGTAAGCCCTAAAAAGACGGTTGAGGGTGCAATAGGCGGAGTGCTCTTTTGCGTGCTCACTGCTGTTGTGCTTGGCTTCCTTTTTGCATTTGTTATTGCTCCCGATTATAAATTTAATTTTGCCGCACTCATTATTTTAGGCATTGTGGATGCGGTTGTTTCAATCATCGGAGATCTGAGCTTTTCACTCATAAAGAGAAGTGTAGGTATTAAGGATTACAGTTCAATTTTTCCCGGTCATGGCGGAATGCTCGACAGATTTGACAGTATTATTTTCACTGCCCCTGTTATGCTTGCTGTAAATCACTTTTTACCTTTTGCAACGGTGGTGTAAATTATGATTCAGAATATTTCTATTTTGGGCTCAACGGGGTCTATCGGCACCCAGACGCTTGATGTTGTCGATAAATTGCATCTTAATGTTACTGCTCTTACAGCTAACTCAAATGTAAAACTTATGGAGGAGCAGATACGAAAATATAAGCCGCAGATTGCCGTACTTTTTGATGAAAGCAAAGCAAAAGAATTAAAGCTTGCCGTTAATGATACCGATACAAAGGTGCTCGGCGGTATGGATGGACTTATTTCGGCGGCAACAGAAAAAAGCTCAGAGCTTGTACTTAATTCTGTTGTGGGAATGGTAGGCTTGCTGCCCACTATTGCTGCTGCAAATGCTAAAAAAGATATTGCACTTGCCAACAAAGAAACGCTTGTGGCAGGCGGTCATCTTGTTACCGATGCAGTTAAAGAAAATAATGTAAGACTTTTGCCTGTTGACAGCGAACATTCGGCTATTTTTCAGTGCTTGCAGGGCAAACCGAATAACAAAGCGCTTAAAAAGCTGATACTTACCGCATCGGGCGGCCCGTTCTTTGGCAAAACAAAAGAGGAACTTAAAAATGTAACGGTAGAGCAGGCGCTTAATCATCCAAATTGGAGCATGGGTGCAAAAATAACCATCGACTCTGCTACAATGATGAACAAGGGACTTGAAATTATAGAGGCAAGCAGACTTTTTGATGTTGAAGGCGACAGAATTGATGTTGTGGTTCATAGAGAGAGTATTATTCATTCGCTTGTTGAGTATGACGACAATTCGGTTATTGCTCAACTCGGCTTGCCCGATATGCGTATACCTATTCAGTATGCCGTTACATATCCGAACCGCTATGAATCGCCTGTCGGTGAGTTGCGCCTTGCGGATATAGCTAAAATGACATTCTTTGAACCGGATTACAAAACATTTGAATGTCTTACAGCCTGCAAAAAAGCACTTGATATCGGCGGCACTGCAACAGCGGTTGTAAACGGTGCAAATGAAGAGGCAAACGCTTTATTCCGTCAAGGAAAAATATCTTTCCTTGAAATCGGAAATCTTGTTACGCAGTCGCTTGAGACTGTAAAAACTATAAATCAAAAAAATGTTGAGGATGTTTTGAATGCAGACGCTCTCGCAAGGGAGTTTGTGCGCAAAACGGTAAACAAATAATTGAATTTTGCGGAATTTTTATCTGGAGTTGATTGACCACATATGCAAATATTAGTAACTATTGCTTTGGTAGTAATTGCGGTGCTGCTTTTTGAACTGATTATAGGATTACACGAATTTGGACATTTCATTACAGCAAAGCTTTCGGGAATTAAGGTAAATGAATTTGCACTCGGCATGGGACCAAAGCTGTTTAGTTTTAAAAAGGGCGAAACTCTGTATTCCCTCAGACTTTTCCCGATTGGCGGATATTGTGCAATGGAGGGTGAGGACGAAGAAAGTCCCGAACCCCGTTCCTTTAATAATGCAAAGGTCTGGAAACGAATGATAGTCATTATTGCCGGTGCGGTAATGAATATAATTCTTGGCATAATTTTTTCTTTTATAATGGTCATCCCGCAGGAGGCATATTCCTCTACAACTATTCAGGAATTTTCTCCTCGCTCTTACTCTGCAAACTGCGGTTTGCAAGTCGGCGATAAAATCGTAAAGGTAAACGGATACGATATTTTTAACGCAAAAGACCTTTCTTTTTCATTTGCCGGAGTAAATTGTGAAAATGTTGACGGCAAGTCGGTTGCTGTATATAAGCAGGATTGTGCAAATGCAATCTGCACAGAGTACGGCAAAATCGTAAACGAAAAAAATCCTGACGATGACACACTTTTAAAGTTTTACAATGTTACCACAGATGGCTGCACAACAGTAAATAACTCTGCTGATAAGGCTGCGGCGCTTAAGGCAATGAACGATACTGTAAAAAAGCTATACGATATGGCAGGAATTACAGATTACACTCTGCCGACAATTACAGAAAAAGATACTCGTCAGCGCTATACAGCAACAGTAACTGTAATAAGAGATGGCAAGGAAGTTGAGCTTAACGATGTTCAGTTCTTTACCTATTATAAAGATGACGAGGATAAAAATGCAGATAAGCCGTCGGTAGCACTTGACTTTTATGTTGAGCCTATCGACAAAACATTTACTTCTGTAATAAAACAGGGCTTTTCAGAGTCGGTATCAGTTGGCAGAATGGTATGGCAGTCGCTTGTGTGGATTGTTCAGGGCAGATTTGGATTTAAAGATATGTCTGGTCCTGTCGGCATTGCCACTGCGGTAACTCAGGTAGCATCACAGGGACTTGAAACTAACTTTGGCTCAGCGGTATTTAATATTTTAAATGTAATGACCTTGATTACAATTAACCTCGGTATATTCAATATGCTGCCGTTCCCGGCACTTGACGGCGGAAGATTTTTACTTTTGCTTATAGAGTGGATATTCAAAAAGCCTATACCGAGAAAAGTTGAAAAATATATCAATGCAGCAGGCTTTGTTATTCTTATGGTGTTTATGGTTGTTATAACCTGTAAGGATATCTGGCAGTTATTTACCGGACAGCTTGGTCTGTAACAGGAGGTTTTACCTTGGGAAGTAAAAAACAAGTTAAGGTTGGCAATGTGCTTGTCGGCGGCGGTGCCGATATAAGTATTCAGTCAATGCTGAATGTTCCGTCAACCGATATAGAGGGTTCTGTAAGGCAGGCTGTTGAGCTTGAAAAAGCAGGTTGTCAGATTATAAGAGCCGCAATTCCTAATAAAGACGCAGTTAAACTTATTCCGGCACTCAAGCAGGCGCTTACTATTCCTGTTGTTGCCGACATACATTTCGATTACAAATTAGCGCTTGAGGCTTGTGCAGCAGGTGTTGACAAAATTCGTATCAATCCCGGCAATATCGGTTCTGATGACAGGGTAAAGGCTGTTGCCGATGCTTGCCGTCAGAGAAATATTCCGATAAGAATCGGTGTAAACTCAGGTTCACTTGAAAAGGAAATTCTTGCAAAGTACGGTCACCCCACACCGCAGGCACTTTGTGACAGTGCGCTGTATCATGCGTCTTTGCTTGAAAAATTTGATTTTAACGATATTGTTCTCTCTATGAAAAGCTCAACCGTTCCGTTTATGGTAAAGGCTTATGAGCTTGCAAACGAACAGTGCGACTATCCGCTACACCTCGGCGTAACCGAAGCAGGCACTGAACGAATGGGCATCATAAAATCAGCCGCAGGTATCGGTTCGCTTTTGCTCCATGGCATAGGCGACACTATCAGAGTTTCTCTTACAGCCGACCCTGTAAAGGAAATTTATGCCGCAAACGATATTTTAAAGGCGCTCGGACTTAAAAAGAGCGGCGTTCAGTTTGTATCTTGCCCGACTTGCGGCAGAACACGAATTGACCTTGTAAAGATTGCAGGCGAGGTTGAAAACCGACTTAAAGACTGTCAAAAAAATATCAAGGTGGCTGTTATGGGCTGTGTTGTAAACGGCCCGGGTGAGGCAAGAGAGGCAGACATCGGCATTGCCGGTGGTGACGGCTGCGGTCTTGTATTCAAAAAAGGCGAAATAATAAGAAAAGTTCCCGAGGAGCAGCTCGTTGACGCTCTTATGGACGAAATCGAAAAATTATAAATCTTAAGGAAGTATATGAAAACACTTGGCGAAGTTTTTAATCCGTATCTTGCGGATAAACCGCTCGCTGATGATATTTCTTCAGCTGAGCTTTTAGAACTTAATATTAATACTAATAATCGCTCTATCGCAATGACCGCCGGTTTCGGCGGTCTTGTGAAGAGGGATAGCCTTTTTACTGCCGAAAAACTAATTTCCAAATCAGAATTAAATCTCGGTTCCGTACGAATCAATCCGATTTTTAGTCCAAACCTTTTTTCAGCAGATTATTTTCCTGAGCTGTATAAGGCGGTTAAGCGTGACATTCCAAGCATTAACGGCACGCTTAATAACGCATTTGTTACCTATGAGGAAGGTAATTTGCAAATCACACTTAATAATGGCGGCAAAAGCCTTTTAGATGCAAAAGGTTTTGACAAGGCTCTTAAAAGAATTATTAAAGATGAATTTTCGCTTGAAATCAATATCATTTATACAGGTACGCTTGAGATTGACGGACAGAGCGAAGAATATGTGCAGGCAATGAAAAATGCCGCAGAAAAAATCGAAAGACAAAGGATTGAAGACTCAGTAAACGAGGCGGCAAGCAGTGAGGCTGTTACTAAGGCTGTAAAAGAAAAGATAAATTCTGATGCAGTGCAGGAAATTGAAGTGCGTGAAGGTAAATTCCTCTTGCCACAGATTGTTGAATCTTCAATCAAGCCGTTTTACGGCAGAACAATTCGAGGTAAAATTGAACCAATAAGCACCATTGTTTCAGATACAGGCAGAATTGTTGTATGGGGCGACATTTTCGACATTGAGAAAAAGGTCACTAAATCGGGCGATAAAAATATTTTTGTTATTGACATTACAGACTACTCAGGCTCAACCTCGGTAAAGGTGTTCGGCACGATAAAAGATACTGCTATTCTCGATAACCTTAAAAAGGGCGACACAATAGTAGTACAGGGCGATGTTGAGTATGATCGCTATGCAGGCGAGCTTATGCTCATAGCAAGATCTATTGCTACTGCTAATAAGGTAAAGGTAGTTGATAAGGCAGAGGAAAAGCGTGTAGAGCTGCATTTGCATACCAATATGTCGCAGATGGACGCAGTAACCTCGGCAGGCGACCTTGTAAAAAGAGCCGCCGATTGGGGACACCCGGCAGTTGCAATCACAGACCATGGTGTTGCACAGGCTTTCCCTGACGCTATGAAAGCTGCCGATAAAATTAATAAGGACGGCGAAAAAATCAAGGTTATTTACGGTACAGAGGCTTACTTTATGGATGACCTTGTAGAGTCCGTTGACGGCGAAAGCGAAGAACCGCTTGACGGTACTTTTATTTGCTTTGATATTGAAACAACAGGACTTTCTGCTAATCGTGACAAAATCACAGAAATCGGCGCTGTAAAGGTTGTAAACGGAGAGATAACCGATACTTTCTCAACCTTTGCAAATCCGGGTATGCCTATTCCTGCTAAGATAACGGAGCTTACCGGCATTACCGATGCAATGGTTAAAGACGCACCGTCACAAAGCGAGGCGGTAACGGCATTTTTGGAGTTTGCAGGCGACAGCGTACTTGTTGCTCACAATGCACCTTTTGATACCTCGTTCATACGCAAGGCTTGCGAAAATATGAACAGGGAATATAATTACACTTCTATTGATACAGTTGCCATTTCAAGGGCAATTCTTACGGATATTAAAAACTGCAAGCTCGACACAGTTGCAAAGTATTTGCGACTTGGCGACTTTAACCACCATCGTGCAACAGACGATGCCGAAATGCTTGCGAGAATTTTTATAAGTCTTTGCACCCGTTTAAAAGACGATTATAATATTACAAAAACAAGCGAAATCAATACTCAGATTGCCGGCGGCGGTGACTTCAAAAAACTGCCTACTTATCACCAAATAATTCTTGTAAAGAATTTAACGGGTCTTAAGAATTTGTATAAATTGATTTCTTACGCTCATCTCACATATTTTTATAAAAAACCGAGAATACCTAAGAGTGAGCTTATTAAGCACCGTGAGGGACTTATAATCGGTTCGGCTTGCTGTGCCGGTCAGTTGTATCAGGCTATACTTCTCGGAAAGCCGTGGCCTGAAATCAAAGCAATTGCATCATTTTATGACTACCTTGAAATTCAGCCGGCAGGCAACAATAACTTTATGATTCGTGAGGGCAGATTTGCCAATGAGGCAGAACTCCACGAAATAGACAAAACAATAGTAAGGCTCGGCAAAGAGCTCGGCAAGCCTGTTTGTGCAACCTGCGATGTTCATTTTATGGACCCTAAGGACGCAGATTACAGAAAGATACTTATGGCAGGACAGGGCTTTAAAGACGCTGAAGATCAGGCACCGCTTTATTTGAGAACAACGGCCGAAATGCTCAAAGAATTTGAGTACCTCGGCAAAGACAAGGCGTATGAAGTGGTTGTAACAAATCCACGCAAAATTGCCGAGATGTGCGAGTCTATAAGACCTATTCCAAAGGGTACATTCCCGCCTAACATTGAGGGTGCAGAGGAAGAGCTTGTTTCTATTACATGGGAGAGGGCTAAGGAAAAGTACGGCGACCCACTTCCTGAAATAGTTAAGGCTCGACTTGACAAGGAATTAAATTCAATTACAACTTACGGATTCTCCGTACTTTATATGACCGCTCAGAAACTTGTTGCCGACAGCGAGGCGCATGGATACCTTGTAGGTTCACGAGGTTCGGTAGGTTCGTCATTCGTAGCTACAATGTCGGGTATTTCCGAAGTAAATCCGCTTTGCCCGCATTATATATGTCCAAAATGTAAGCACAGCGAGTTCATTACAGACGGCAGTTACGGCTCGGGATTTGATATGCCGCCAAAGAATTGCCCTGAATGCGGCACGCTTATGGATCAGGACGGACACGAAATTCCGTTTGAAACTTTCCTTGGATTCAAGGGCGACAAAGTACCTGATATCGACCTTAACTTTAGTGGTGAATATCAGTCAAAGTCGCATAGGTACACAGAGGAGCTGTTCGGTAAGAACAATGTGTTTAAAGCCGGTACAATTTCAACCGTTGCGGAGAAAACCGCTATCGGCTATGTAAAGGGTTATGCCAACGATAAGGGTATGATTCTTCATAAGGCTGAAATCAAGCGACTTGCTCTCGGCTGTACGGGCGTTAAGCGTACAACGGGTCAGCACCCGGGCGGTATGGTTGTTGTACCGAGAACAAGCGAAGTTTACGACTTCTGTCCTGTTCAGCACCCTGCAAACGATATGAAGTCCGACAATATTACCACTCACTTCGACTTCCATTCTATTCACGATACAATTACAAAACTTGATGAGCTCGGACACGATGTTCCGACAATTTATCACTATCTTGAACTTTATACGGGTATTCCCGTTATGAAAGTATCAATGAGTGACCCTGAGGTAATGAGCCTGTTTACTTCTACTAAGGCACTCGGAGTTACTCCCGAAGATATTGATTCCGAAACCGGTACATTCAGCCTGCCTGAGTGCGGTACTTCATTTGTACGAGGAATGTTGGTTGAGGCTAAGCCAAAGACATTTACCGACCTTTTGCAGATTGCCGGTCTGTCACATGGTACAGGAGTATGGCTCGGTAATGCACAGGAGCTTATCCACAATAAAACCTGCGACATTTCAAGCGTTATCGGTACTCGAGATTCCATTATGACATATCTTATGCATAAAGGTCTTGAACCCGGTATGGCATTTAAAATAATGGAAATTGTCCGTAAGGGCAACGCAACCAAACTTCTTACCGAAGAACATTTCAAAGCAATGAGAGATAACAATGTGCCCGAGTGGTACATTGATTCCTGTATGAAAATTCAATATATGTTCCCTAAGGCGCACGCCGCCGCGTATATGATTTCTACTCTGCGACTTGGTTGGTACAAGGTGCATAAGCCGGTTGAATACTATGCCGCATATTTTACCGTACGAAGTGAAAACCTTGACGGTGTAGTGCTTATGCAGGGTCATCAGGCTGTTAAAAACAGAATGAAACTTATAAAGCAAAAGCAAAGCGCCCACGAATCGTCTACAAAAGAAGATCAGGAATATGCAACACTTCAGATTGTAAATGAAATGCTTGCAAGAAAAATTGAGGTCCTGCCTGTTGACATTTACAAATCGGAGGCAAAAATGTTCAAGGTAGAGGACGGCAAAATCAGACTTCCGTTCTCAACAATTCCGGGACTTGGCGAAAGTGCCGCAATATCTCTTGCGGAATCGGGAAAGGTAAATACATACCTTTCTATTGAAGAAATGCAGGCTAAAACAAAGGTTTCCAAGTCTATCATTGAGTCATTAAAGAATATAGGCGCACTTGAGGGACTTCCGGAAAGCTCTCAGATGTCATTGTTTTAAGGGGTGGCTTAATAAATGAAAAAACTTTTTACATTAAAAAATGTACTGATTTGTATTCTCTTTACAATATTTTTACTGTTTGTAAAGGATAATTTCAGCGTTGTGTGGAATGCAATCTGTCTGGTTGCGTCTATTATGACTCCGTTTGTAATCGGATTTTTGTTTGCTTATA
>OHAS01001186.1_pt1 | contig 21307 bp, 35 predicted proteins | sample 1577131 | NCBI WGS metagenome assembly OHAS01 (sample SAMEA3541566, study PRJEB24748) | human gut metagenome | biome: human gut; feature: human-associated habitat; material: faeces | place: China | collected 2012 | reverse complement strand
ATATTTTCAGATGAATTTTAGAAAATAGTTATATTAAAAGCCACTAGGAATCAACGTTTTTAGTAACGCGATTTCTAGCGGCTTTTTCTAGTCTCGATATAAAAAGTTATATTTGATCATTTCTTACGATTTTGCTTACCAGCGTTTCTTTTACGATTTTTTTCATGCATATCCTTAGAAACTGAGGTTACTTTCTTTTCATCATCAGTCTTCTTTACAGGTGATTCAACGGTAACTTCTTTAATTGGTTTATTTTTCAGCTCTTTTTTAATATCCTTACGAATTCTAGGACGCATGAAATTAATAATTAGAGTTTGAATGCAAGCAAAAATACCACCAATAAAGAAATACAATCCTAAACCAGCAGGGGAAATGTATGTCATTCCAGTTAGCATTACTGGAGATACAATAATCATTGATTGCATTTGCTTTTTTTGCTCTTCAGGTAGTCCTAATGTAGACAACCAACCTTGTAAAGCATAAATAACAAATGTTAGCACAACAAAAGTAAAACTTCTATGACCTAAGTTAATTCCCATAAAAGTTGTCTTAGATAACTCAGGAGAATATTGTATTGCCGCATATAAAGCAGCGAAGATAGGCATTTGTATAAGTAATGGAAGACAACCAATTCCACCAACCATAGAAATATTATTTTCTTGGTAAAGTTTCATCATAGCTTGGCTAGCAGCATTTCTCTCTTCAGGAGTCTTGGCATTTTTTTGCTGCTCTTGAATTTTAGCAAGTTGAGGTCTAATCATTGCAATTTTTTCTTGTTGAATGGTTGCTTTTTTAGATTGATTAATCATAATAGGCATCATAATTAATCGAACAATGAAAGTAATAACTATGATTGACCAGCCATAGCTTCCACCTAGAACACCGGATAGCCATTCCAATAAATGTTGAGTAGGTATAGCTAATTTTTCGTAAATGAATCCATAGGGTTTTCCATCCTTGGTTCTTTGTACACAACCACTTAATAATAGAGCGATTGTGAGAAATGAAGGTAATAGTATGTATTTTTTATTTTTATTCATTAATAATTCCCTTTCATATTTATTCTGTAGAATACTATACTTGATTAAACGTTTTTTTTCAATATAAAAATAAACAAGCGGATACAGTGAAACGCTTGTTTAAACAACTAATAAGTTACAGAAAAGTCATTATATGTTTTTACAGGAATTTCTGAAACTTCAATTTTTGTAACTTTAGCAAATGGATTTTTTGGAGCTTTTATAGAAGATATGAATTGCGATAATAATAGACTATTTCCCTGTGCTTCAATATAAACAGTTCCATCGCTTTGGTTACGTACAATTCCCTTAATACCCATATTATCAGCGATAGCTTTAGTTGTATAACGGAATCCAACACCTTGGACGGTACCGAAAACAATAATCTTATAATTTTTCAAACTTATCACCACCTGTTATCATTATACTAAAAAATAAGACATGAACGTTTAATAACCTTAAAAAACGTGATAACATAAGTTAGATAACTAATTGAAAGTAGAGTGTATATTGATGGATATAGGAATTGATAAAATTAATTTTTTTACTTCTAATTTATACGTAGATATGACTGAACTAGCAATTGCCAGAAATGAGGATCCAGATAAATATCTTATAGGTATAGGTCAAAGTAAAATGGCAGTAATTCCACCTACTCAAGATATAGTTACGATGGGTGCGAATGCTGCAGAATCTATGCTCACAAATGAAGATAAAGAAAGCATTGATTTGGTAATTGTGGGGACAGAATCAGGAATAGATAATTCTAAATCAGCAGCTGCTTATATTGCTGATTTGTTAGGTCTAAGAGATGATATTAGAACTTTTGAAATAAAGCAAGCATGTTATGGTGCAACAGCTGCGTTACAAATGGCTAAAGCACAAGTTGCGTTAAATCCGGATAGTAAAGCGTTAATTATAGGTGCAGATATTGCTAAATACGGATTGAATACTCCTGGTGAAGTAACACAAGGTGGTGGAGCAGTTGCAATGTTAGTTAGTGCTAATCCTAAATTATTGTCATTTGAAGGAGGTTCGACATATCTATCACGTAATATAATGGACTTTTGGAGACCTCTTGGACATAGCGAGGCTTTAGTTGACGGAAAATATTCATCAAACGTATATTTAGACTTTTTTAATAATGTTTATAGTAATTATAAAGATAAGACTGGATTTACTATTGATAATTTTGAAGCTCTTTTATTTCATTTGCCATATACTAAAATGGGATTAAAAGCATTACGAGAAGCACAAAAAGATGCAGATGCTAAAGTGTCAGCTAAATTAGCTCATAGATTTGAAGATTCACGCTTGTACAATCGACAAGTAGGCAATTTGTATACGGGTTCCTTATATTTAAGCCTATTATCATTATTAGAAAACAATGATGATTTAAAATCTGGTGACAGATTAGGTCTATTTAGTTATGGTTCTGGAGCACAGGGAGAATTCTTTGCTATGCTTTTGAGAAAGGATTATCGTAAATATTTAATGAATACAACAAATGAGTTTCTACAAAAAAGAACACGTATTTCTGTCGAAGAGTACGAAAAAATTTATTTAAGGAGCTTACATTATGAAAATAATAGTGAATTAGATTTAGATATGGATGATGTTCAATTTGTTTTAACAGGCATAAAGGAAAATCAAAGACAATATAAAAATAGAATTTAAATAATTTTTATTCTAATCTTAATTATGTCAAGCTTTAGAACTAAAGGAATATTTGCTCAACCTAAAAACTTATATATCCAATAAACATTGATATATAAACGATTATAGACACTTTTTAAAGTGTCTATTTTTAATTTGAATACGTAATTGAATACGTTTTGACTAAAAACCAATATAATTTGCAAATTTTTCTGCCGTTTTTTCTCTAGCTGATTTAGTAACATGAGTATAGATATCCATGGTTGTTTTTATGTTTTCGTGTCCAAGTCTATCTTGAACCTCTTTGATGGATGCACCACTTTCAAACAATAGCGACGCATGAGTGTGTCTGAATCCATGTGGTTTGATTGGTGGAAGATCGTATTTCTTGATAATTGTTGTTAAGAAATAATTAATGTGCTTTAATATCAATTTTCCGTTTTCTGTATGGAAGATAAATCCGTCGCCTTTATCAATATTTTTGCCTTGTTTAAACAATTCTTTTCTAAGCTTATTTTTCCACGTTTTAAGAGTGTTTAAAGTGATTGTATCTACTGATATAGTACGTACGCTTTTACGTGTCTTAGGTGTCTGTATATTAAATTTACCAGTACTATCTAAAGCCACTGTTTTATTAATTGAAATAGTTCCGTTTCTAAAATCCACGTCAGACCATTTTAATGCTGCTAACTCACCTTTACGCATGCCAGTGAAAGCTAGCACTCTAAATACTACATACATTTTATATGGTTCATTCTGCTTGAGTAAATCTAAAAATTCTTTCAACTGATTTTTATCATAAAAATCTGAATCATGTTCATTATCAATAATGATTTCACGTTTTCTCTTAGGGATAACGATATCGTCCATAGGATTTGCCTTGATCTGTTTCATGGATTTAGCATAATCAAAAATTCGACGTAAAAGGCTAATTACGTTGTGGTAATTCTTATAATGATTATGCAGTTTGTTAATACGTTTCTGACAATAGGCGGTATCTATCTTATCGACTCTTAACGATCCAAAATAAGGCAGTATTTGCGCGCTTATGATGCCGGCTTGGGTGTATACAGTGCTTTCTTTTATAGTTGTTTTATATTGCTCAAACCACATTTTATAAACCTCTTCAAAGGTCATGATTTTTCTTGAACTTGTTGGAAGTCCGTTTTCCATGACTTCAAGTTCTAACCTTGATAATGCAGTCTTTGCCTCTGCTATCGTTCTAAATCCACGTCTTGTTGTGCGTCGTTGTTTTCCAGTTACTGGATCCGTCCCAAGATATAGGTTAAACATATACGCTTTAGAGCCATCTTTTTTAGTATATTTTTTGATTTGTGCCATTGAACTCATCTCCTTAGAATGTATGTTCTTTTTATGTTCTTTTTAAACCCGCCGATTTCGACGGGTTTGCTAAAATTCTAATTTCATTTGCTTAGATTGAAAAGTGTTATAAGCCAATCGTTTTGTTAATTTCATGTATAGCTATAGCTTTTAGCACTTCAAATGAAATGCCAGAAAGTTTGCTAGATACTTTTTTTGTTGCTTTCCAAATCTTATTATCACGAATACTGTTAAGGTATTCATGACCTGAATAAGTTAAATTAACGTTTGTAATAATTTTGATGGTGTTATTGGCATATATAAAGTTTGCAGTAACTAAATTACCTTCTTTCAGTTTTGAAATAGTGTAAGATAACTCATTATTACTTTTGTCTGTACTTTTGGCAAATTCAAATAAATCTTTAGAATCAAGCCCTTGTAATGGGGCTTTTTCTTCTACATGGATTAGTAATTTTCTGATGAAATCATAATCTAGTTTCACATAATCACGTCCTTTCTAAAGTACAACCAATCCAACAATCTTAAACTCATTATTTTAAATTTATACTGTTTCCTAGTAATTTACTTTCTGCAATAGTATTTCCGTATCTATCTTTAAAAGTAACTAATCCTATATTATCATCACCAGTTTTTCTCTTAACAGCACCTTTAATAGCATTATATATATTTAAATACATTGCTTTTTGTTGATTGTCAGTTGCTGAAAGCGCCCTTGAAGGAACAGTTACAACATAGCCACCATATTCATAACTTATTGCAAAATCTCCTAAGTCATTATTTTGCATATATTCATTTAATTCTTTAACGGCTTCATTTATTTTTTCATCATCATTTGAAGACGAATCACTTGAATTTTTGCTTTCAACATCATCAGAAGTTTCACTAGAGGATGCTTCTTTTTTTGAAGATTTAGTAACTTTTTTCTCACTGTGTATAGAACTAGTTTCTTTGTTATTTGTGTCGTCACCATCAGGACCAACAATAGCAAATGTTAAAAATATAGTGGCTATCGTACCTAAAATAATACATTTGAGAATACCAAATAAATATTTTTTTACACTACCTGAATTTTTTGCTTTAAATGCAATCTTAAAGCAAAAATAAACCATAACAATTCCTAAAATAAATATAATAAATCTAATCATAATGTTTTAATTCCTTTCTTTTTGTATCTATCAATAACTCATCATAATAATGCAGCTTTCAATATAATATGTACTCACCATTGTTAACGCTCTTAAAATTTCTATTGAAGAACTTGGTTATCTCATTTTTTGCCACGTCTGCTAAATAGTGGGGGATACAGTATGAATTTAGAAAATCATAGACGCTTATATCTCTGATTTCAGTATCACTACAATAGAATGGAACTAGCAATCTAACGGCTACCAAATTTGTTTCATATTCAATGCCAGTTTTATTATTATATAATGTATTGTAGAAGAATAAGTCTGTTTTATCTCCACGGATAATATGTGAAAGCTCATGAGCGTATTGAAATACCAATTCATCTTTATTATGCCAGTCTAAATTCATTACAACACACATATCATCATAAGAAGAACCTGGTGGAGTATATGGATCAAAATGCTCCCATATCACACGTATATTATTATCAACTGCAATCTTATTTAGATAAGATATTATATCGTCAACCATAATAATATACCTCCACTATTTCAAATCGTTACGTGTGCCTCTCATTAGTCGCCTCATGAATTCTAAATCTTCTTTTGGAATTTGACGTCCTTCATATGTAAAAATCACGCTATCATCTTCAATATCGGCAGTTTTGACGGTTTCATCATTTCTACCAACTAAATAATCAATAGAAACATTAAAGAAGTCGGCAATAGTATTTAACATATCTATGTTTGGTTTTCTTTTGCCGGTTTCATATAAAGCCAGTGTAGCTTGTGCTATGTGTAGTTTATCTGCCAATTGGCTTTGTGATAAGCTATGTTTCTTTCTTAATTCAGCTATTCTGTTTTCTTCGGTCATAATCTCTCCCACCTTCCTATAACCTTATATAATTATTTTATTACAATATGTAATAAAATTAAATATGGAAAAAGTGATAAAATTATTTCATTTTGCTATTTACTTATTACAATATGTAATATATAATATACATGTAAGATAAATAAGGAGGTGCAAAAAGTGAACATTTTAAAGGAGAGATTAAAACTTGGGTTAAGTCAAACGCAAGCTGCCAAAGGTATAGGAATCAGTCAAGGCATGTTAGCATTGCTTGAATCAGGCGAAAGAGAAGGGAGCAACGAAACCAAAAAGAAAGTTGCAAAATTCTATAATAAGCCAGTAGGCTATCTTTTTTTTAACGACGATATTGCAAAACGCAATAAATAAATTACTTAAGGCAATAATAATTTGAAGAAAAATAAGAAACGGAGGGATAAAAATGAAAAATGGCATTGAACAAGTAAAGAAAGACCAAGAATTCATTAGATTGGTTCATTTAATTGATGATGACCTAACATACACCAGAATGTACTACAGAAAAATGGCAGGAGTTGAGTTGAATTTTGAAAAACGCCGCCACAGACGTATTCAAAGATTACTTGAAAATCAACTAAAAAATTTAAAAGCGGAGGAGTTACCAGGAATGGACGAAATAGAAAAGCTTATAAAGGAAACACAAAATACAGATGAACCTATGAATAAATGGGCAAGAGTAATTATCCAAACAAACGAAAAGAACCCTAAACCAATTGCAATAATGACTAATGATAATTACGAAGTAGCAAAAGGGTTCGTGATAAGACTGTTACCTAGTAAAGACTAGGAGGGGTGATTTTGGATTTAAAAAACAGTAAAAAATTTAAATCGATAGTCTGCATGGACATAGAATTTGCAGACTGCATTGTTGAAAAAATAGAAAATCCTTTTTCTGATGAACATACTTTTATAAAAGTTACAGAAAAAGGCAAAACATATTATCTAAATTTAGACTATGTTATTTTTTACGAGATTTAACTTGAGATAAAACACTGCCCGCTAGGCTTTTAGTAAGCTTGCTGGTACGTTTACTTTTCAAAGCTTTAGAAGCTTTAGTGGCAACTTTCTTAGAAGTTGTTTTACGACTAGAAGATTTAACCATATTAATTCTCCTTTCTTCATAAATTTAGCAAATAAAAATTTGGGAAAATCTGTTATTTGCTAATTAAATTATAACGCTATATGTAACGTTATCAAAATTTAGAAAGGTGAGTGTCGTATGTGGAATGAAATTCAAAAAGCATTAGATGAGAAGAACCTGTCAATTTACAAACTAGCAAAAATAACAGGTATTCGAGACTCAACGTTACACAACTACAAAAGAGGATCAGAGCCTTCATTCAAAAATATGTGCAGGATAGCAGACGCATTAGACGTCAGCTTAGATTATTTCAGAAAGGAAGAATCACAATGGAAGAACTAATTAAAGTAACAAAAGATGACAAAGGTATTTCAGTTGTTAGTGGTAGAGAATTACATGATTTTTTGGAAGTAACAGAACGTTATTCATCTTGGTTTTTGAGGATGACTAAATATGGTTTTGAAGAAAGTGTTGATTATGTAGGGTGTAAAGTTTTTAACACCCTAGCAAAACAGGAATTACAAGACCACGCCTTAACTTTGGATATGGCAAAAGAAATTTCCATGATCCAACGAACAGACAAAGGTAAACAAGCACGTCAATATTTTATCGAAGTAGAGAAAGCCTACAAGCAAGGTCAAACACAATACAAACTGCCACAAACATTCAGTGAAGCGTTAATTGAGTTAGCTAAGGAAGTTAAGAAAAATGAAGTTCTTAAACCTAAGGCGGATAAATACGATAGATATTTGAGTAGTAAAGGTTTAATCACAATCACAGAAATTGCCAAAGAGTACGGTATGAGTGGTAGAGAATTAAATAAGTTCCTGCATGATAAGGGAATCATTTATAAGAAAGGTAATAAATGGTTCATTTATCAACGTTATGCAAATGATGGCTTGGTAGGTTATGAAATCTTCATGCCAGAAGATAGAGAAATTAGACGCACGCTTAAATGGACTACAAAAGGCGAACAGTTTATCAGAAGTTTGTTGGAAGATGAATCAATCGTTCCAGTACTTGAAAGACCAAGTCAGATGATGATTGAAGAAGATACAACAGAATATGACGGAGTGTGGTTTACCGCAAGTGAGATTGCTTGGAAGTTGAATTTAAATCCAAAACAATACGCAAAACATATTGGAAGAATTGCTAATGATTGTAAATTAAAACCAATATTCACAGACCATAACAGATATTGCCGAAAAATTGTAGATGAATACGGACGAGAAAGTTATGAGTACACAGCACAAGGTGCAATGATTATCGAGAAAAAAATCATGGAAGAAATGGAGGTGTAATTCATGGAAGTTACTGTTTCATTTGAAAACAACCTGGATAGGTTGCTAGAAAGAATCGAAAAATTAAATGAAAACTTAGAAAAGTTAGAAAAAAGAACTGAGTACATGGAAACAATGCTAAAAACTAATGATTTAAAACCTTACGAGCCACAAGAAAGCCTTAAACAAAAGTTAGGTATAGGGCAAAGCTTGCTTAATGAGTGGGTAGCTAAAGGGCTTGAGAAACAAGTTTGGTCAGATAGAAATATTAGATACGAAAAGGACGAGCTTAAAACTTTCTTGAAAAAAGAATACGCAGTTTAAGGAGGGAAAATAAATGTGGTGCATTTACGGAATATTCGCATGTATGGCATTCGCATGCAGCGTTGATTTATATAGATGGAATAAGAGACGGAAAGGAGGTGATGGAAAATGATTGAATTAACTAACGCTGGGTATGTTGTATTGGTAGGATTATCAGTTTTAGGTGGATATATTCTACACGGTGTTGTAGATGCCATTAAAGATGGAACGTTTTTTGATTAAGGAGGGATAAGTGTGGAAGATTTAAATTTAAAAGTTGCTGACGGTGGACGCTTTAAATGTGATAGTTGCGATTACGTATTTGAAGTGTACGGAGCATACGCTGAAGATATCAAGCGTTGCCCTATTTGTGGAAGTTATGATATTTGGATCATTGAAGAGATGATGATCTGAATACAAAAAAATCAGCAGTTGTAGCTGCTGAAAAATAAAACATTATAAAAATATTCTACTTAATTATAACACAAAAAGAAATGGAGAAAATAAAATGAATCAATTAATTAAAATACAAAAAGGTATCACTGAAGCAGTGGGTAAACGTATCAAAGTTTTAGAAGATGAAGGTTTAGCATTACCAGAACAATACAGCGTGAAGAACGCGTTGAGTTCAGCATTCTTTACCTTGCAAAAGGTATACAACATCAATAATGCAACTCAAGAAAGCATAGCTAATGCATTGCTTGATATGGTAACTCAAGGCTTAAGTCCTGCTAAAACACAATGCTATTTCATTGTCTATGGTAATGAGTTACAGATGCAACGTTCATATTTTGGAACGGTCGCAGCATTGAAACGTTTATCAAACGTCAACAAGGTTAAAGCAGAAGTAATTCATCAAGGAGATGTTTTCGAGATTGGATCAAATGACGATATGGAAATGATCGTTACTAAGTTTGAACCTAAATTCGAGAATATAGACAAACCAATCATTGGAGCGTTTGCCATGATTAAGCTGGAAGATGGGACTGTTAATTATACAGTTATGACAAAGGCAGAGATTGATAAATCGTGGCAACAATCAAGGAACAAGAACAACAAAGTTCAACAAAATTTTGGTCAAGAAATGGCAAAGAGAACAGTTTTAAATCGTGCAGCTAAGATGTTCATTAATACGTCAGATGATAGTGATTTATTAACAGGATCAATCAACAACACAACAGAAAACGAGTTTGAACGTGAAGAGCCTAAGGAAATTCAAGCTCAAGAAAAACAGGCTGATAACCTTATCAAACAAGCATTAAAGCAACCTGTAGAAGATGATAAGCCTGAAGACAAGGTAGTAGAACCAGAAGAACAACCAAAAGAACCAGCAGAAAATCACACTGATGAAGTAGTTGAAGATGCTGTACCAGATGACATTATCCCAGATAACGAAAATCAAACAGAATTGTTTAATGAATTTGGATTAATTGAGTAGGTGGTAAGTGTATGAAATTAACACAAGAAAACTATTATAACCATGATACTAATTGGAAATATATGAGCGTATCACTTTTTAAAGACTTTCTTAATTGTGAAGCTCAAGCACTGGCAAAGCTCAAAGAAGAATGGAAACCAGTAAGCGATCCAACAGCTTTATTACTTGGTAATTATGTTCACTCGTATTTTGAGAGTAAAGAAGCTCACGAAAGCTTTTTAGAACATAATAAAAAATCTTTATACAAGTACGGAAATCCAGAAAAAGGGATCAAAAAAGATTTTGTTAAGGGCGACGAAATGATAAAAGTACTTGATGAAGATGAGGCTTTTAAAAATATCTACATGCCAGGAAAAAAAGAAGTTATTGTTTCCGGAAATCTGTTCGGTCATAAATGGAAAGGTAAGGTTGATAGCTTGATGCTTGATGATGGTTACTTTTGCGATATCAAGACAAATCAAGACCTCCACAAGAAACACTGGAGCGAAGATTTAAACAGGTATACAAATTTCATCAGTGCATACGGTTATTACATGCAAATGGCTGTTTATAAAGAACTGATTAAGCAAACATTCAACGTAGATTGTCAACCGTTCATATTTGGCGTTAGTAAACAAATACCGCCAGATCATGAGGCTTACAGTTTCAATAGTCCAGACGCTCAATATTACATGAATGAGAGTTTGGAAATTATAAAGAAGAATCAAGATCATATTTTTGAAGTTATGAATGGAGAAACAGAACCTAAACGTTGTGGAGTTTGTGAGTATTGCAGACGAACAAAGAAGATAACAGCATTCATAGATGCTAACGACATAGAAATTTATTAGGAGTGATAAACAATGACATTAGGCGAATTAATTGAATTGAAGAAGAAAATAGAAGTTTATAAAAGTATTCTGTTTGATGATGAAGTAAAAATTTTATCTCAGGAAGAAAGATTTGAGTTTTGGTTACCAAAGCTTGATGCAGCACAAGAAAAGCTATCAAATTTCATCTTAGAAAACGAAGGTAAAGACATAATTTTTTAGGAGGTTACACAATGAAAATTAAAAACAAACTTCAAGAATTAAAAAACGAGTACCCAGAACTAAATTTAAAGGCACTCGTTATAAAAAATAATGATTTAAATTTTGCTTTTACCCTCAGAAACTATTTCGGAGTATCAACTATTGAAAGCAACGATTATCAAGGAATCCTTTACCAAAGGATAACACAAGAAAGAACAGCACAAAATAAATATCCTGCTTTAGTAATCGAAATGGTAGTTGATATCGAAGAGTTTGAAAGCTCAAGCAATAGATCATTTTATCTGATTAAAGAATATGGAATTTAATATACACGCCTTGTAAGTCGTAGCTTAAATTATTTTGAAAAGCAAATTGGCGGATATGTTCTTCAAAATTTGGGCTACCTTCAAAGCCAGAGCGGTGTATTTCAAAGTCGGATTTTCCTTCTTTTATAGCTTTATCGTAATTAATTTGAAGAAGTCGAAAATCACCATCTTTTAAATATTCCAGTTCTCTATCAGAAATATGTTTAACCATTATTACACCTCCTTTCATTAGGAGATACGTTAATTATACCAAAGTCAGTGAACTTACAACGCCGAATGGGTGGGAAGCCCATTAGAGAGGAGGAAGAGCAATGTATTGTGGTAAGCAATTAACTCTAGGAACTTTTGATGCTTGTGTAGATCACGTAGTTCCAATAGCTAAAGGTGGAAGCAATGAAGATGAAAATTTAGTTATGGCTTGTAGAGAATGCAACTGTAAGAAAGGCACAAAAACATTGGAAGAGTTAGGCATAGAAAGGAGGAGTAACGTTGAAAATCAAAAAGTTTTATCAGAAAAGATTTACAACCGTTGATAATACAGTGCTAAATGATGCAAATCTATCATGGAAAGCAAAAGGCTTGTTTGTTTATCTTTGGTCGCAAGCTGATGAATGGAATTTTTACGAAACGGAAGTTGTAAAACATTCAACTGACGGTATCAGAAGTATGAGGTCAGGGATACATGAGCTTGAAGAAAACGGCTATTTAACAAGGAAAAGAGACCGTATTGGAAACAGATTAAAAGGCAGTATTTGGTTATTGTCTGAAACTCCTCAAAAGTTACAAAACGTTACTTTACAAAATGATAGTTTACAAAGTGTTAATTTACAAAAAAACACACTAACAAATACTAATAATAACAATACTAATAACAACAATAATAATATAACTACTACTACTGGACCAACTGAAATTGGATCCATATACGAGTTTTGGGAATCAAACGTTGGCAGCTTATCCCCTTATCTTTATGAAGAAATTCAAGCTATCTATGAAGATTGGTCAGAAGTATCTAAACAACCTAAAGAGATGATACTTGAATCAATCAAAATGGCGCTTGATAAAGGTGTTAGAAATATCAGTTATATCAAAACAATTTTAAAGCGTTGGTATGACAACCGTATATACAACATTGAGGATTTGAAAGCAGATCAAAAACGATTTGAGAAGAACAAAGAAAGTAAATACAACAAGCAAACTAAAAAAGGCAATGCAGCCGGATATGATGCTAAACAATGGACGTATCTATCCGAAGAAGAAGAAATGAGGCGATTTTTTGGGGACGATTAAAACAACAGGAGAGATTTTTTTTCAAATGATGAGAAGGATATTCATTGAAGTTGGAGATTGCCCACAATGTGGGGGTAAGTTGCTAGTACCTAAAGCAAAGCAAACAGTACCGCCAACGTGTCCAACTTGTGCATACAGTGATAGAAATTTGAGAAGAAATATTACAGAAGAAACATGGAGCGCAGAGGCACAAAAGAACAAAGCCATAGGAACTTTCATAGATAATTCTGTTTTACCGAGTCTAAAGATGATGGGAGCAACGTTTAATAACTTGAATCTTTACTCAAACGATATTAAGGAAGTTGCCAGAATTGCTAAAGATATAGCTAACAGGATATCAAAGCCACAACATAGTCCGGTGCATTCGTTATTTTCCGGAAGTTCAGGACGTGGAAAAACAAGGATAGCAATATCAATTATCAACGAAGTATGGCGTTTAACTGGATATAAAAGGAGCGTTGTATTCATTGATTATCCATTGCTTGTATCAACTCAAAGATTAGGAATTAACGACAGTGAGGCACGTAAAAAAGTAGATAAAGCTATTCGTAAAGCCAAGCAAGCAGATTTATTAATCGTTGATGATATTGGAACAGAAAGCCAAATGAATAGTGGTTGGAACAAGGAAGTATTTAATGAAATCATGCGATTTAGAGAAGATAAGGACGTGATCGTTACTACTAATGTTCCACCTAAAGAATTAGTCAATCTTTACAGTGAACAAACTGTATCAAGGCTTAGGAAACACGCAAGAGGTAACTACATTTTATTTAAAGACAGCATAAAGGATTATAGGAGCGTTGCAGTATGAGAGTGAAACAAATGGAGGGCTAGGAATGAACAGACTTAGAAAAGTTAGGGAACAAAAAGGATTGCCACTTAAGGCAGTAGCTTATGATATTGGGATATCAATGAATACATTAAGCCAATACGAAACAGGTAAGAGAGAGCCGAAACTGGAAACGTGGATCAAGTTAGCAGATTATTATGAAATGTCGTTTTCCAGCTTAATAGGTCAATGCATGAGTTTTGATGAATTACAGAAAGCAATTATTAAGTGGGCTATTGATAGAAATATTATCAATTCAAAGAATATCGGTAGACAATTTATGAAAGTATCCGAAGAACTTGGAGAACTAGCTGAGGGAATCAATAAGGATAATCAAGGACAAATCAAAGATAGCTTAGGCGATATCCTAGTTACTCTAATCATTTTGTCAAAGGATTTAGATGTTGACTTGTTAGATTGCTTGAGAGGAGCTTATGACGTTATCAAGGATAGAACAGGCAAAACAATCAACGGTGTTTTTGTAAAAGAAACTGATTTACACAAATAATAAGAATTTTTAAAAGGTGGTAAAGAAAATGGCAAGAGTGAAAATTGATTTTAGTATTGATACATTAGCAGAAGGTGCGGGTAAGGAACTAATCGAGCGTGAGTTGAGTGATATTTTTAACAATATCAACGACCCTAACGCTGATCCAACAAAGAAACGTAGTTTAATTGTCAAAGTAGATTTTGTCCCAGATGCAGATTACGACGAAGTTAAAGCATCAATAAACGTTTCTAGTAAGTTAGCTCCAGCAGCACCAGTTACAACTAAAATCATGACTGGACGTGATCTAAACACAGGAATGATTGCAGCTAGTGAACTTAAGTCTGGTGTTAAAGGTCAAACTTATATCGATGAACAAGGCGATGTAAGGACAGATACTGGCGAGAAAGTTGAAGATGTTGAGAAAAAGAGTAGCAAAATAATTGATCTACAAGAAAAGAGAGGTTAATAACATGGATTTAACAAAAGAAGCATTGAAATATTTAGCAGAAAATACTATTAAACCTAAAGAAAGAATAGTAGAAATTGATGGTAGTAACTTTGTGATTGATGAAAATGGTCATTACAGCAGAGTCGAACCAAAAGTGTACAACGCTAGAAGTCCACTTGCAATGAGAACACTAACAGGATTAGTTGATTACATCAAATCTAATTTAGAACGTCAAGAAACTAAACTACTTTTACATGTCGAAAGACCAACTGAAGTAAGTTTATTAGGACTTTTAGCTGAAGATGGTACTAGAGAATATTTAGCATCTGCTCAAGCAATTGTTCCTGGTTTTTCTTTTAACTCTTTCCTAAACATTGAAGAGTTTAACGTTGCTTTACAATCAACATTTGTTAAAAACAATGATCGTGAAATTTTATTGAAAGTCGTGGGTAATCTCAAAGAAGACAACGTGAAAACAACTGGTGATGATGGTGTAAGTCAAGCAGTGACAATCAAAACTGGAGTTGCATCAGCTGCTGATGTAAAAGTTCCTAATCCAGTAACTTTAGCTCCATATCGAACATTTATTGAAGTGGAACAACCAGAAAGCAAGTTCATTTTTAGAATGCAAAATGGACCAAGAGGAGCAATTTTTGAAGCTGATGGTGGAGCTTGGAGAAATCAAGCAATCCTAAATATCAAAAAATACTTGGGAGAACAACTATCAGATGAGATCAAAAAAGGAAAAATCACAATTCTAGCATAGGGAGTGATTTGATGGAATTAAGGCCATATCAAGAGACCGCTAGACAGAAAGTCCAAGAAGAGTGGGAAGAAGGCAAGAAACGAACCTTGCTAGTTTTACCAACAGGAACTGGTAAGACTATTGTGTTCAGCAAAATTATTGAAGATCGAGTTAAGAAAGGTGAGCGTATTTTAGTAATAGCTCATAGAGGAGAATTACTAGAACAAGCATCAGATAAACTCTATAAATCAACTGGGCTAAAAACAGTCACTGAAAAAGCTGAACAAACTAGCTTAGGTAGTTTCTATCGAGTAGTTGTTGGGTCAGTTCAAACACTACAACGTGAGAAACGACTGAACCAATTCCCACCAGAATATTTTGACACTATTATCATTGATGAAGCACATCATGCAATTTCAGATGGCTATCAACGTGTACTGAAACATTTTGAAGATGCAAATGTTTTAGGTGTAACAGCTACACCAGATCGTGGGGATATGAGAAATCTAGGCTCATACTTTGAAAGCCTAGCTTATGAGTATAGTTTGCCAGAAGCTATCAAGTCTGGATATCTCAGTCCAATTAAAGCTTTAACTATTCCGTTAAAACTGGATCTATCAAATGTTAAACAACAAGCAGGAGATTTCTCTACAAAGGATTTAGGAACAGCGTTAGATCCTTATCTTGAACAAATTGCTGAAGAGATGAAGAAACAATGTTTTAACAGAAAAACAGTTGTATTTCTACCGTTAGTTAAAACATCACAAAAGTTTAGAGATATATTGAATCAACATGGATTTAAAGCTGCTGAAGTTAATGGAGAATCTACAGACAGAGAACAAGTTTTAAAAGATTACGAAGAAGGTAAATACAACGTTCTATGTAATTCAATGTTGCTAACTGAAGGTTGGGATTGTCCCAGTGTTGATTGTGTAATCGTACTAAGACCAACTAAAGTAAGAGCTTTGTATTCTCAAATGGTAGGACGTGGAACTAGATTGGCTCCAGGTAAAAAAGAGCTATTATTATTAGATTTCCTATGGCACACAGAACGTCATGAGTTATGTCATCCAGCTAATTTAATAGCTACTGATGAGGCAGTGGTCAAAAAGATGACAGAAAATATTGAAGAGTTAGGAACTCCAATTGATTTAGAGCAAGCAGAACAACAAGCTAAAGAAGATGTTGCTTTAGAGCGTGAAGAATCTTTGGCCAAACAGTTATCTGAAATGAAGAGACGTAAGCGTAAGTTAGTTGACCCACTGCAATTTGAAATGTCTATTCAAGCATCTGATTTAACTGATTATGTTCCTAGTTTTGGTTGGCAGATGTCTCCACCAACTAACAAGCAAATTAAAGCATTAGAGAAATGGGGAATTTTTCCAGATGAAATCGAAAATGCAGGTAAAGCTGAAATGCTGATTAATAGACTGGTAAAACGTCGAGATGCTGGTTTGTCAACTCCTAAACAGATTAGATTTTTAGAAAGTCGAGGATTTCAACATGTTGGTACTTGGCAATTTGAAGAAGCAACTAAATTAATTAATCGAATAGCAGCTAATGGTTGGCGGATACCACATCCAATTAAGCCAGCTGAATATAAACCAGCTTAGCAGATAAAACTGCTGTACTGCAAGGCTAAAGGGTAGCAATTCCAGTTCGATTCTGGCTTGCAGTGTTATTTCTGAGAAAGGAGAATTAATAAATTGGAAGAACACAAATTAAATCTATTAGAATTACTAGATTACATTGATCCATCAATATTGAACTATCAAGAATGGGTCAATGTAGGTATGGCACTAAAATATGAAGGCTACAGTGTCAGTGACTGGGATAGCTGGTCACAAAGAGATAGTGCTAGATATCATGACGGTGAAACTGAAAAGAAGTGGAATACCTTTGATGGATCCACTAAACCAGTTACAGGAGCAACTATCACACAGTTGGCCAAGGATAACGGTTGGAAACCATACTCAGCTGATAGCAATGATAGCTTTGATTGGGGAGATAGTTTTGTTGCCTCAATTGATAAGGGTTATCAGCTAATCAATAAGGATTATATTGACGGAGAAAAAGTCTTACCACCTAAAACATGGAATCCAGTTAAGCAAATAACAGATTATATTGAGACCTTATTTAGTGCAGATGACATCATATCATACGTGAATGATGGATATAAACATGAGCAAGGAGATCACGAGAAATGGCTACCTAACAGGGGTGTCTACACAAAAACTGCAGGTCAAATTATAGATGAGTTACGTAAGAGTAACGGTGATGTTGGAATGGTGTTGGGAGATCCTAACGTTGAGATGGGAGCTTGGATCAGATTCAATCCATTAGACGGTAAAGGGATAACTAATGAGAATGTTGTTGATTATCGTTATTCATTAGTTGAAAGCGACAGTATGTCGATTGAACAACAATACGAAGTCCTGAAAAAATTAGAATTGCCAATCGCAGTGTTGGTTCATTCTGGTGGTAAAAGTCTACATGCGATTGTTAAGGTTGATGCTCAAAATTATCCACAATATCAAGAACGTGTGGATTATCTCTATAAAATCGTTGAAAAAAACGGACTAAAAATTGATAGACAAAATAAGAATCCATCCAGACTAACACGCTTGCCTGGCTTTGAAAGAAATGGAAAGAAACAATATATCGTTGATAGAAACATTGGACAAGCTAATTGGGATGAATGGAAAGAATACATTGAAGATCTAAACGACAATTTGCCAGAAATGGAAAATATGGCTGGCTTGTTTGATAAACCAATTGAACTAGCACCAGAGCTGATAGGTGGAGTTTTAAGACAAGGTCATAAGATGTTGATTGCTGGTCCATCTAAAGCAGGTAAATCATTTGCCTTAATTGAGCTAGCAATAAGTATTGCAGAAGGCTGGTCATGGTTTGGCTTTCCAATTAATCATCCAGGCAGAGTACTATATGTGAACTTGGAACTTGATGATAGGTCAGCTAGCAAAAGATTTGTAGACATCTACAATCAATTAGGGCGTGGCCATCAAAATGTTAAGAACATAGATGTTTGGAATTTACGTGGCAAAACAAGTCCAATGGATAAGCTAACACCTAAGTTGATTCGTAGAGCTGCTAAGCAAAATTACACTGCTGTTATCATTGATCCAATCTATAAAGTTTTAACTGGTGATGAGAACAATGCACACGATATGTCAATCTTTGTAAATCAATTTGACAGGATTGCAACTGAATTAAATTGCTCAGTCATCTATGCTCACCATCATTCCAAAGGTGCTCAAGGTGGCAAAAACTCAATGGATCGTTCATCTGGTTCTGGAGTATTTGCTAGAGATCCAGATGCAATCTTGGACTTAATCGAGTTGCCAGTCACTGAAGATAGATATATTTACAAAGAAAATGAAGTTATCTGTGAATTGTACAATCAAGCAATTAAACATTATGTTCCTAGCTATGACAGAGTTGGTCCGGATGATAGATTCAGCAAAAAACAAATGGAACATCATCTAATGAGTGCAATTAACACATTAGATAATTCACAAGAAATATTGAAATACATTGACGAGCAAAAACAAAAAGCTATCCAATCAGTTAGACAAGCTACTGCATGGAGATTAGAAGGGACATTACGTGAATTTCCTAAATTTAAACCAGTTAATGCTTGGTTTAGATATCCGATTCATGTTCTGGATGAAACCTTACAAGACATAAAGCTTGAAGATGATAGTCCAAAAGAAAAATGGAAAAAAGGCGTTCAGAAGTCTAATCAAAATCGTAGTGAAAAAACTCAGCAAGAGTTAGAAGAAGCATTTAATGTTTTGAGTGTAGATGAAAATGGAGTTGATATCGGTAGTATAGCTGACTATTTAGAAATAGCTAAAAAGACAGTATATAACAGAGTTGGTAAAAATAAAAAATTCTTTATAACTGATGGAAAACTTTTTAAAGCATAAGATAAAACTTTTCTTTATCTATTTAGATAGGGAAAGGGAAAGAAAGTACGATTATCCGTCCCTATCTATTAGCTAAGGAACAGGGAAAGACAAGCTGAAAACCTTATGAATTCGGGTTCCCTCGTTTCCTTCCCTAGCTCCTTTGGGAGATAGCTAGGGAAGAGAAACAAACCGGGAATTTAAATAGATGAGGAAATCAAAAAACGATAATTATTTAAAATAAAAAAATGAGGTGTAATTATGTACAGATTTTTTGTTCCAATGAAAAAAATACCTAGAACGACACATCAACAAAAACAGGTTCATGTTGTTCATGGTAAGCCAATTTTTTATGAACCTAATGACCTAAAGTTAGCTAGAGAGAAATTTATGGATAACCTTGCTAGATATATTCCGGATGAAAAAATCACTGGAAAAATCAGATTGATGATTAAATGGTGTTTTGATTCCAATGGGAAATATCCAGATGGAACTTTCAAAGATACAAAACCAGATTTAGATAACAGTGTGAAGTTACTACAGGATTGCATGACCAGTTTGGGCTTTTGGGAAGATGATAGATTCATTGTGAGTTTAATTGTTGAAAAGTTTTGGTCAGATATTCCAGGAATTTTTATTCAAATCGAGGTGGTGAATGATGAACTGGGATGATTTTTTTAAGGATTTACAGAAATGGATGGAAGCATCAAATATGATGATGCAGAAGTTAGGATTGGGTAGTTCGCAGTATTGGAAATGGTGCATTGAGACACTAGGTGTACTTGAAAACAGGTATCCACATCCTTTAGTTGTTAAATTTCTAGTAGACATCTTGTCTTATCAAGATGAAGCTGTTAGTCAAATTCAAGGGAGGAAATGAAATGTATTTAAGATTTGTACGAATAGCAACAACAATTTTATTATTATTTGTTTATATTAACGGAGCTATAAATAACGCGTCAATAAATAGCGTTGTTACAACCTTAATGTTAATTTTAATTAATTACACATTAACAGAAATATCTGAATCACTAAAATAGGAGGAATGCAAAATGAAAATAGAAGAAGCTAGAGAAAAACAATATATGGTTGGAGATGTTGTAGAACGTGGTGGATATATGATGATTGTGAAAAATTATCCTTTATTTGGAGCTTTAACTGAATATGCAGTGGTTAATTTAGCGACTGGTGAGGTTTCCAAAGGATATCTAAGTATAGAAGAACTAAATGATAGCTTTTTACATGATGCTCCAATTGTAAATGCAAAATTAGTAATTGAATAGAGTTATCGTAGTGTAAGAATAGTCTTTAGATAGCTGGATAAAGGAGCATGTAAAAATGAATAGAAATATTGATGATTTATTTGGAGAATTAACAAAAGAGCAAAAGCAAGCTAAGTTAGCAGAATGGTCATGTAAAATGGATGTACTAACAGTAATGTTAAAGGCAATCGAAGATGATTTGGAAGATAGACTGTCGAATCAATTTAAATTCAAAGAGTTTGATGAATTTAAAAAAGAATTTATCGAGTTAGCATCTGAATTTAGTCGGTTAGATCTCAAACTTAAATTAACTCAAGTACGTTAAAAAAAGCATGCGAATTGGCAAAATTTAACGCTTTGAATGGAGAAAACAAAATGAGCAGAAAAAAAGATAGAAAAAGAAAAAACTTTACAATATTTTTAGCAAATGGGAAGACATTACATTTTACTAACGTTTCAAAAAAAGAAGATCTTATAGATGAAAAAGGGTATCCATATTTAGTACTTCATTATTTTGATAAAAGGATAAATAAGCAAAGAACTGCTTATTTTGAACTAATAAATAACAATGTAATTGGATATGCAAAAGATAAATAATAATTAATTTACTGTTTATTGAAAGGAATGGTATCTATGTATAAATCAAGACCTATAACACAAGTGATCCATGAGAATATTAACTATATTTTACAACGAGAAAAATTAACTAAGGAATCACTGTATAAAGAAGTTGGTCATCAGAAAATTATTTACAATTCAAGTGCAAATACATCAATTCAGAAGTTAGAAGAGATAGCCAAATTCTTAGGTACTAATCTTCCAGACTTAGTAACTGATTGGAAAG
>OHAS01001180.1_pt1 | contig 21344 bp, 15 predicted proteins | sample 1577131 | NCBI WGS metagenome assembly OHAS01 (sample SAMEA3541566, study PRJEB24748) | human gut metagenome | biome: human gut; feature: human-associated habitat; material: faeces | place: China | collected 2012 | reverse complement strand
GGCTCGCGCTTACTGAGATAGACGCTGAGTTCTGGTTGTTAGATGCTGAAGCTGAAGCACTTTGGCTTGCGCTTACTGATGCTGAAGTACTTTGACTTGCAGATACAGACGCTGAAGCTGATTGACTAGCTGATACAGAGGCTGATTGGCTAGCACTGATGCTTGCTGAGATAGATGCTGAAGTGCTTTGGCTCGCACTAATTGACGCAGACTGGCTCGCGCTTACTGAGATAGACGCTGAGTTCTGGTTGTTAGATGCTGAAGCTGAAGCACTTTGGCTTGCAGATACTGAAGCTGAAGCTGATTGGCTAGCTGATACAGATGCTGAGTGACTAGCACTTACTGATGCTGAAGCGCTGGCTGATTGGCTAAGGGATCCGTTTTCTTTAACATTTACTTGAATGTCCTTAAAGTTAAGCTGTCCTGCTTCGTCAGTAATCTTATATTTAAGTGTTACAGTTCCTGTTTTAGTAGGCGTCCCAGAAATTTGGATAGATGGGATATAACCAGTCTTACCAGCCCCTGGTTCATCGGTTCTAGTAGTAACTGTTAATCCAAGTGCTTCTAGTTCTTTCTTACCATGAATCAGCTCAACCGCTTGATCTGCAAGGTAAGAACTTTGCCAAGAACCAACAGACTGATCTCCTTTGTTATTACCATCATGAACATATAAAGTTTCATTAACTCGTTTACCGACTTCAATCTCAGGAACTAGTGGTTCAGGGGAAGGAATTAGTGAGTCTTTGCTCTTGTTGATAATTGACTCCTGCGCAACCTCAGTTACAACTTCTTCTGGACGGCCTAGATAGGTAAAGAAATCAGCATCCTTACCTCCCGATCCATTAGTATGTCTGACGAGCATATTAGGATTTTCAGTTAAAACCGTCCCTGTAATAGTGAGTTTTGGAACATAGGTGAAATCAGCACGCCTTTCCACCCCTGGAACATACCTCAAACCACTATATTTGGTTGTACCACCATTACCAGTGTACAAAACCATAGAATTTTTAGCATCTTGCTCATATCTATACTGTTTATCATTATGGAAATATAAAGTTTCATTAACTCTATCGCCTACTTTATATTTTGCAAGAGGAGCCAATGCTTCTTTTTTCCCCTCAGCATCATACGTTACAGCAGGTCCCTTAAACTGAGTAGTAGTAAGGTTCATGAATATGCTGGTTTGAGGAAAGCTACGTCCATCAAAGGTCACATCCAGATTGACACTACTATTAAATGCTTTTGGATTATCACTCTTGAAAGTTACATATGGAATATAACGTCCAGGAGCCACTTCCACACGACCTGTTTCCGAGGTAATATTATATTTCTCTTGTGCTTCTTGCCAGTTTCGAGTCTCTAGAGTTGTTCTTGCAGAAAGTCCTGCAAACTCACTATCCTTATATGAACCGTAAGGATATTCGTCCGCATCAAATTGAGACTTATGCATGTAATATGTTACCGAGAAAGGAACACCTGCTCGTCCCAGAAAGACCCGTTGTCTATTTAAACGACCACTTGTTTCTGGAGAGTTGATGCTATATGGATCGGTATTTAGAAAGAAAGGTTCTTTTGATCCAGTATCGATCGGATTTGCTCTAAATCCAGAATACCCTGTCTTTGGTGCAGTCGCTACAGTATTGTCTACCTTTTGGTTTTTCTCAGCTTGCTTGGTTGTATCCTTGCCTTGGGCTTGGTTCTTATCCGCTATCACACCAGCTGCGATATTGTTGCTTGTCGTTGCTGCTTGGCTTGTGCTAAGAGCTGCACTTGCCAAACTTTGGTTAGCACTACCTGATACAAGACTTACCGCAGGGTTGACCTTAAGGTTGAGCGATGCAGAAGCTGAGGTAGACACAGAAGCCTGAGCTGATGGTTCGCTAACAACTGATGCACTCTCAACTACAGAGGCAGGTGCTTGAGCGCTTGCTGATTCTGATGGTGTAGAGTTTACTGATGCAGATGCTTTTGCACTTGCTGAGACTGATGTAGGAGCTGATGCTGATTGACTTGCTGAGGCAGATTGACTGACTGAAGCTGACTGACTTGCTGAGGCAGATTGACTGACTGAAACTGACTGACTCGCACTCGCTTGATCCTCAACAGATTGACTGACTGATACAGAAGCTGTTGCAGATGCTTGTTCTGCTTGAGCTTTCTTTACTTCTGCTTGCGCTTGAGCGATGATTGAGTTGGCACTTGTTTCAGCCGCTTTCGGTTCAGCTGCGATGACTGTTTTATCCTTTTCTGTATACTCAGATGTTTCATCCGCATAAACAGTTTGCTCTTGAGTCATCACAAATCCTGCAGCCCCCGCGGCCAGGATTCCCCCTATACCCGCTAGCGTGTTAAAACTAAGGTGTGCGTGATCAAGTTCTTCAGTGTCTGACAGGGTACTAGAGACAACTTCGCCCATCCCACCGATACGGAAGAGATCCAATTGAGAATTCGAGGCTTTTACCCAGTTTTTACCCGACTTGTAAAGCTTATAACGCTTTTTCTCATCTACGATCTCGAAATCTTTGTTAAATTTTTTACTTCGAAACATTCGATTCCTTTCTTTTATCCAATTGCGACCCTTTGTTAATCTCATGACCATTAACAAAGTGTAGATTGCGCTGCCTCCCAAAACCAGAGTTAATAAAAGTTGCAGTCAGTTTCAGTTTTTATCCCTTTGACTCAGAAAAAGCAGATTCCATCTGGGATATACCAGCCGTTTTTATCCAGTATATACCACTCATCATTTTACCAAAACGGATTCCCTTTTTCAAGTAATTATATGTAAAATAACAAATGAAAATAGCTAATTTTTTCAGAAAATCCGCTTTTAAGCTTCAAATTGTTGAAAGCGTTTTATTATCTTTTGAACCTCTACTCCCCCCTTTCACACTAGTTCAATTAGATAGAGGCAAAAAAACCTTGACGATTTGCTCGTCAAGGTTCATCTTTTCCAGAGACCTCCTCCATCCAGAAAAAATCCTAGAAAAAGTGTCCCAACTGCATGATGATTGTGACCAAGAGGGTGATAAGAAAGAGAATGCCACCTAACACTGCAATCATACTAAACTCTTGCTTCTCTCTTTTCAACGGTCTCCTACGATTATCTAGTTGCTCGTTGATATGTTCCTGCAGAATTCCCTTTTGCTTCTCTGGCATGATTGTCCTCCCTTACTAAATCTGCATAAAGGAACTTGCCCTCATCGAAAGCAAGTTCTCATGTATCTGGTTAAATAATGGCCTTATATTGCTCCAAACTAGCTTGATTAGCAGCCTGTTTCTGTCTAGCAAGTGCTGCTTCCATCTCTGATGAATAAGCAAGGACAGCTTGAATCTTATCCACCATGGTTGAGACATTTTCTGGCGCATAAATGTGATCATCCGCAATAAATCGACGACTATGGCAAGTATTTTTGAAGCTGAGAATCAACATATTGTTCTCAAAAGCTGTGCGACATGCATTGAGGATTTTATCGCTGATATTGATATCTAGATACAAGTCACATCTCTCAAAAAGCACTGCAACCTTTGCCGGACGAATATTTGGATAAAGCGAAACATTCGGATAACGATTGAGCCCCATCAAATGGCCAGACATTTCTGTGATGGCTCCAATATGGAAATGTACATTTGGTAGCTGAGTCAAGAGCTGCTCTATTTGCTCAAGCTGATCACTATTGGTCAAAATCAAGGCTTCTGGATTCATATTATTAAGACGCTGGTAATCATAAATATAACCAATATTGTGGAAATAGACTTTTTCTTCCGGTGTTGCCAAGCTTTGAATTTTCTCATATACCTGCCTGTCCTGAACAGCGATGCGGATATTGCGATGAGGCATTTTCATAGCTACTTTCATATTTCCAGGTAAGGCTTCTCCGATAGGCTCTTGCCAGAAAAGAACATCTTCTGCACGACCATTTTTAGGACGAAGAGCGTAGGCCACCAAGAAGGGGGTTGCTAGAGAATTATAAATAATACGATCTGTATCATATCCACGATATTGCAGATAAAAGACGACAAATTCTTGTTTGGATTTAAAGATGTGACGCTTTCCTTCAAGTGTCAAGATGATATCACCAGTCAGATGATTTTCCATAATCACCACGACATCATTCTGGTCAAAATAGCGAGTATGGGTCGGACGTTGTGTCTGATCGTAGGTTATTTGTGCGAAAAGGCGTCCTTTGCGATTGTAGATATCTGCTGCTCGAACCTGCCCCTCTGTATCCAGCCATTCGACAGCCCGAACACGTCTTTCATGCGTTGGTTGGCGATAGAAAATATTGGCACGCTTCTTGCCCATATCCAAGATTTCCCCATTTACATTGCTGGAGCGAATCTCCCATAGGTGCGGTTTGGGGACAAGATTAAAATAAATTGGACGGCCTTCTGGTGTATCCAAATCTCCCGTAAAATAACTGTAAGGAGACTCGACATCTGGTGAAAGATAGCCATCGTCTTGCACAACAACAACAGGACAATCAAGTCCTGTTGCTTTTAATGAACGTAATAAATCAAAACTTGCTTGATCATAGCGGTCAAACAAACAAATCATAGTGGTTATGCCTTTCTTTCTGAATCCTACTTAGTTGGTCTGAGCCGATCGAACTAGATCAGACCAGCGCTGGGCAATATGCTCATCAAGGTAAGGTTCAGCTACCTCATAGGATACACGGGACAAATCTTCTTGAGAGTGTTGAGTTAATAGCTGAACAATCTTTTCCGCATACTCTGTCGTCATGGCATCTAGATCATCTGGACGAGCCTTGGGAATCAGGTAGCCATTTTCTCCATCGCGGATAAAGGTCGGATTGCCATAACGAACATCAAAGCCAATGATAGGCAGGCCAGAACCTACTGCTTCCAACAGAGTCAGACCAAAACCTTCACTTGTCGATGCTGCTAGATAAGCAGAATAATTCTTGTAAATATCCGCCATATGATGATGCCCCATCAGTCGAATATAATCTTCTGCTTGCAGATCCGCAATCAGCTTCCGCAACATAGCTTCCTCACCACCGGTGCCATAGATATCAAAGGTGATTTCCGGTAATTGCTCATGCGCCTTCACTACAGAGTGAATTAGCCAATCGATATGCTTTTCACTGGCCAAACGAGAAGCTGTCATCAAACCAAAAGGTTTCCGCTGACCTTCTGGTCGGCGCAGCTGATCCAAGCTACCCACAGGAATAGTTAAAATATTCTTCGGCTTGATGTCGGTATATTGAGCAAACTGCTCTTTCAGAAGCTCCGTTTGAGCATCCGTCGAGTTGATGATATAGTCCACTTCTTCAGCATGTTCAAACTGATACTCATAATAGTTATTCCACAAAATATAGTCTTTCTCAGCAGGATTTTCACTAAAGTGGTCTGCATGAACGATAACAGCTAGTTTGGCAGCCCCCTTATTGGCGAAGATTGGCTGGCCAATATCTGTCTCTCGGTCTAGAATCAGTAAATCCTTATCTGTCAACTTCAAACTTCTCATGAAATGAGCAACAAACTCCTGCTTGGAGTAGAAGACCTGATCTGGAAAACGATAAACTTGCGTTTCTTGCTTACCGTCTACCTCATCGATAATCTCTTCGTAAGCCACACTACCGTCTTCATTGAGCCAAGTCCGTTGATAGAGACGAGCCCGACCATCTACAGGACTATAATACTCAATAAAGTTTTTAGTATAAGTATAATATTCTTTCTGAATGAGACAGCCACGCGAAACAATCTCTGCCCGCTCAATCAGTTCATTATCCATATCGCATGAGTAGCACGTTACGAAATCATTATCTCCAAACAGGATCCGAAAGGTTTTATTCTCAGGATTACGAACGATTTCTATAGGTTCTCTATCAAAACTAGCTAAAACATGTGCCAGAGTGTAGGTCGTTGGAGCAATCTTAACATCTGTAAAATACTGATAGAGCCAAATGACCTCAGAGTCTTCAAAGCCGATATTCTTCGTCAAATGTTCAATATTATCGGCTGAAATAAAATCCATAAAGATGAATTTTGCCTCTAAGCCCACACTGCGAAGCAATTTTGCACGATAAATTTGTGCGTACTCAACCCCGCTGCTTGCCCAACCAATTCCTAGGTTGATGTTATAAATTGTCATAAACCATGTTCCTCTTACAAAAGATTATCTTTTTTAATTCTTGAAAGGCGTTTGATGATTTTTCCTTTCTTCTTTTTCCCTTTTTCTTTATCTTCGTCTTTAGACTTTTTGACAGGAGAAGTGAAGTAAGTAACGGGAACAGAGCTATCTGTACCTGTCTTAGCAAATGTTTGCTCAATATTCACAACTTCTTTTTGTGGAGCAGAGATTTCTACTGGGACTTCTTCCTCACCAAAAATATCTGATTCGTTTACTTCTTCTTCGTGCGCTTCAAGAGAAGCTTCATCGAATAGACTTTCAGCTTCAACTTGCTCATTTGGAGCCTCGTCTTCTTCCAAAGGTGTATCAAACAAACGCGTAGCTTCATCTTCCTCTAAAGGAGTATCAAATATGCTTGCAAATTCGTCGTCTTCCGAAGCTTCCTCGATTAGACTTGCGATGTCAATTTGACCCTCTAAAGTTTCTTCGTCTAGAATCTGACCAATTTGACTAAGAAGCTCCTTGATTTTTTCCTTTTGCGCCTTATAGAGTTGTTCCGTTTCAAGACGTTTTTTCGTCAATTCATCGATCTCTTCAAGGATAGACGATCTTACTTGTAAGAAGTCTTTCTGAGCTTTCTCTAGAACCTCTTGAGCCTCTTTTTCTGCCTTTTCATGTGCTTCAATAATCAGCGATTTAGCATAAACAACGGCTTCACCGATTTCTCTTTCTTGGTTCTTTAAAGCATCAATTTTTTTACGTAAAGATTCAATTTTCTCATTCTTTTTACGAATTTCACTATCAAATCCTTCTTCTAACGATTCAATGTATTCTTCAACTTCCTTGGCACGATAGTTACCAAATAGGGTCTTTTTAAGTCTCATTCTGCTCCCTCTATTCTTCATTTATTCTAATTATATACTATCTTATCAATTGTAGCATAAAATGACGCTTATTACCATTGTTTTATAAGTCTCCGAGCAAAAAAATCAGGATACTACAAGAGCAAATAAAATTCTATCCACCTGCTAGTTCCATGGTTCTCTTAGTTTTGTAACCTTATTCTTTTATAAACAAAAATACCTGAATAGATGACATATAATCCATTCAGGTATTTTCTTAAAAGGTAACTAGTTGTAGACGCATCTACTTTAGAAATTGAGATCTACCCAGCTGAGAGGTGTATAGCCAAGAAGCTCAACGCCATCATATTCTACTGTTTTAACGATCTCTTGAATATTCGTTTTTAGCTCTTCTATTGATCGGCTATCTGACTCGTCTAATACTAGATCATCTTCCACAATAAATAGTGGCTTTTGATAGCGGTCATAAAGATTATTCATAGCTAGGCGAAGACCTACAGGATCAATTGGATTCTTATTGGTGTTATTATAGCCATATTTATTGATAAAGACTTCTTGAGAATTACTAGATGCATGGTAACTAAAGCTAACAAAATCAACCTTTCCGACTCGTAAGTCAAAGAAGTCATCATTTTCAATATCCAAAGCAATCTGCTCACGCTCTAATCGGCGCAAGAAATGGTTTGGATAAGAACCACGAACTTGTACATCTGTAAAGACATAGTTTTCACGGTTCTTAACTTCTGCTTCCATCGCATCAATCGCACTATCTAGATTCTGACTATAGTTACGACTGACTACCAACATGCCACCAAATTGAAATTCTGGGTTGATTGATTTTCCAAGCTTAACAGCACGTGCCGAAGCGACCAATTGATAGTGAGCCGCCTGCCAGATTCGTTGGTTTCGATTTTCTCCATCTTCAAAAGACAGACCGCCACCAAGATATGGTAAATGGTGTAAAATATTAAATTCATTAAAGGTAATCCAATATCTTACCTTGTCTTTAAAATGTCTGAAAACAGCTTCTGTATAATGCTCATAAAGTTCAAGCATCTTGCGGCTCTTCCACGCACCGTATTTTTCATACAGATGAAGAGGAAGATCGAAATGACTTAAAGTTACAATCGGTTCAATGTCCTTTTGCAACACTTGATCAATGATAGCTTCATAATATTTCAAACCTTCTTCACTTGGCTGCGCTTCTTCTCCAGTTGGGAAAATGCGTGCCCAAGAGATAGAAATTCTATAAACATTGAAGCCCATCGATTGAATCATATTCAAATCACTAACATAATTCGGTTGACTCGCTAAAGTAAATTGCCCCAGAAGATCATAGGCACCTATTGGTACTTTTTTGTAGTTGATTTCCCCTGTCAGTACTCCTATACGTGGTTCACTAATTGGTAATACATCCGTCGTTCCCAAACCTTTATTGCTGTTGGGCATCGTATTTCTAATCATAATGACTCCTTTTGATTTTGTGAATATATGTGGATACTATTGTATCCTCTAGTATCTTTAAAATTATCGCTGGTCTTTCTTATTTTGAGTGATTGAAGCCAATCCAGATAATGTACTAGCGACATTTTTTAAGTCAGGAGAAATTGGCTGTAAACCTGGTCTTACCATCTGATATGCCTCTTGATCTGTCACGCTCAAGTTTGGAGTTGTAGAGACTTGAACAGACAGGCTTTCTTGAGATAGTGCAACTGCCTCTGAAAGTTCCTGAGATGCAAGGTTCATACTATCAAGCGATTCTTGTTGATAGGAAAGACGCATTGACTCTGTTCGAGACAAGCTAAGTGACAGAGATTCTGAGACTTGTAAACTATGTGATACTGACTTAGACTCTGAAACACTCTGTCTGTAAGAAAGCAACTCTGAGACTGAAATACTATAAAACTCAGATAAGGAAACTCTCACAATACTTTGACTGATTTGCTCTGATTCACTCAGGGAAATCGACTCACTCAAACTAAAGGAAGTTGAGATGCTGACACTATGACTAAGAGATTCGGAAAGACTGATAGAGGTTGAGGTGCTCTGACTAGCCGACTCTGAAACTGAAATTAACTTGCTCTCATATGCAGATTGGGCAACAGAAGCACTAACTGAGAGTGAAGAACTGATCCAATTGTACTCTGAAATTGATTGACTCAAACTTAAAGAAGTTGAAAGACTCGCACTCTCACTTAATGACTCAGAGATACTGAGGCTCTGGCTAAGGCTTTCGGACTCACTCAAACTAAAGGAGCTTAAAACACTCAGGCTTTGACTCAAGGATTCTGAAACACTGAGGCTCTGACTAAGGCTTTCAGACTCACTTAAGGAAACTGATTCACTTAAACTAAAGGCAGTTGAAAGGCTTGCACTCTGACTGAGAGATTCTGAAACACTCAGAGAGAGTGAAGCACTCTGACTAATAGAGTCGGAAAGCGATGTTAACTTGCTTTCCAATTCAGATTGGGCAACAGAAGCACTAATTGAGAGTGACGAACTGAGCCAAGTATACTCGGAAAGTGATTCGCTCAAACTAAATGAAGTCGAAATGCTTGCACTCTGACTCAAGGATTCTGACACACTAAGGCTCTGACTTTCTTGTTCAGATTGACTGACTGAAATTGACTCACTGAGACTCAAAGAGTGTGAAGCGCTGACACTTTGGCTCAAGGATTCTGAAAGGCTGAGACTCTGACTAAGGCTTTCAGATTCACTCAAGAAAATTGACTCACTCAAACTGAAGGAGCTTGACGCACTGAGACTTTCGGATTCACTCAAGGAAATTGACTCACTCAAGCTGAAAGAAGTGACGACGCTCACACTCTGACTGAGAGATTCTGAGACACTAATAGACTCGGAAATTGATGTCAATTGGCTTTCCAATTCGGATTGAGCAAGAGAGGCACTAACCGATAATGAAGAACTTAACCAAGTATACTCGGCAATGGACTCACTCAGGGAAATTGACTCGCTCAAAAAGATTGACTCGCTGAGACTGAGAGATTCTGCTGTCCACTCACTCAAAGATTCTGAAAGAGAAAGGGACTGGATATGGCTAAGTGATTCTGATAGCTGCTGACTCTCCTTGGCTGATTCAGACTCGAAAAGAAGTTGAGAAAATGCTTCACTCAAGGATAGAGACTGACTGATACTCAAAGATTCAGATGCCGAAAGGCTAAGTGAAGTAAACTCAGACTGAGCCAACCATTCAGAAGTAGAGAGGCTCAGGCTAGTGCTAAGAGAAATCAAGAAAGTATCTGGCTTATTCTCGTTTACTGAAGGTGAATCAGCTTCCTCCTCATAAACTGAATCTGAAAGACTCATAGAAGTCTCTTCTAAGGCACTAAGAGACTCAGATTCTGAAAGGCTCAGACTAGCACTAATGGATTCTGACAGAGAAGCTGACTGACTATCCGCTACCGAAGTTGAAACGAATTCGCTAAGAAGGATAGAAGCCGACTCGGAAAGACTCTCGCTTGCACTGATAGAAGCGGATAACCATTCACTCTCATAAAGTGAATCTGATTCTGATATGCTGAGAGATTCAGATTCAAAGATACTCCAGTATTCAGACTCAGAAAGACTCTCGCTTGCACTGATAGAAGCGGATAACCACTCACTCTCATAAAGTGAATCTGACTCTGAGATACTGTGAGAAGAAGAGTCTAAAGAATAAGTCTCTAATGAATCATTCTCCCACAGCGAATCTTGAAGAGGACTCTCGCTTGCTGAAACAGAGTCACTATCGAAATGTTCAGCAGACAAACTCATTGAAGTCGAAACGCTCATTGATAAACTTTGGCTGACATTTTTTATCAGATCATCTACTACCAAGCTATTATTGGCTTGAAAATCCTCAAAGTCTTCCATAATAGAAATTGGCTCTGTCTGTGGTTTTAATTCTTCATTAATACCTAACACAACCTGATTCTGCTCTTGGGGTTTTCGGCTAATCGGTTTTAAGATGGCTGCATCCGGATCATAATAATTATCATCCTCCGTCACCAATCGTTTAAACTTCGATATAACGCGCTTAAACCCTTTTGCTTTATTATTCTTACCCATAAGTATACATTTTCTCCCGAATGCAGTTATATCCTTATTATAAAGTCTATGGCACAATCTGTCAAAACTTTAGCCAAAGAAAACCTCTAATTTCCCTGTAGGCTGAACATCGACATAACTAAGCGCCATATTTTTTATAATTTTAAGATTCATGTCTGCATTCATTCTCTTATATGACTCAAAAGCCTCTTTATGAAACTCATATACAGGATTCTTTTGCGCATAACCTTGACTAACCACTAAAGTTTGAAATTGTTGGAGATAGTCAACTTGCTCCACCCAGCAATCATCCACTGCTCTTAACACTGCGATGCGCTGAAGCTGCCCAAACAGTTCTGAATCCTCAATTCTATCGCGTTTTCGCTGATATTCTTCAATGAAAAGCTTAGATAGGAACTTCTTAACTTGACGAATGTTTGTCACATCTAAATCTCTTGGAATGCCTTGACAATAGTAGCTAATATTATCCAAAACAAATCGATACAAATCGGCCTGCTCTTTAAATGGATGCTTCTTCATATAGGCGTCCATAGCATCTGATAAAACAGATAAAAAATATTCTAGTTTAAAGTCAGGACGAGCAATAATGTCATTACGCTTGTTATAAATGATTTGCCGTTGAATTCGGATACTTTCGTCATACTGCTCCGTTGATCGTCTTGAAGCAGCTGCCGCATTATCGCTGTTTCTCTGAGCTTCTGTCACCTCATATTTAATACGAACAGATTTTAGATGAACCTTCTGTTTTTCCTCTGGCTTGGCGACTTCTTTCTGATAAAAATCATTGATCCACTTACTGCCAGTCTTTGTAATAATATCATCTTCAAGTGAAACAAAGAATTTACTTAGTCCAGGTGCGCCTTGACGGCCTGCACGACCACGAAGCTGCAAGTCCACTCGTTCACTGGACATTCTCTCTGTTCCAATAACCGCCAGTCCGCCTAATTTAGCAACACCTTCTTCTAGGATAATATCCGTTCCACGACCAGCCATAGAAGTTGCGACGGTTACCGCAGAACGCCGGCCAGCCTGTGCAATCATCTCTGCTTCTTTTGCTGCATTGTAGGCATTTAGCACGTTATGAGCAATTCCTTCCTGCAGCAGGAGCATGGAGTAAATTTCTGACATTCTTACCGATCCTGTCGCAATCAGAACTGGCTGCCCTTTTTTATGTAGTTTTTTAATATAATCCAAAGAAGCATAAAGTTTTTGAGGGATAGTTAGATAGATCTCATCTGGATAATCAATCCGTTGATTGGGCTTTCTAGTTGGTACAACGACCACTCCCAAGTCATACACCTCACGAAATTCATCTTCACAGACCTTCCCTGTACCCGTCATCCCCGCCAATTTAGGAAACATCTTGAACAAATTTTGATAGGTAATAGAGGCCATAGAACGTGTTTCTAAGGAAATCTTCACGCGTTCTCTCGCTTCCAAGGCTTGGTGCAAACCAGATTGGAGTTTATTCCCTTCTAAAACTCGCCCTGTTGCCTCATCCATCAGCTTAACTTCGCCATTTTCTACAGTATACTGACGATCTTTTTCAAATAAATGATTGGCCCTTAAGGCCAAATTAATTTGGCGGATCAGTTGGTAGTTATTTGGATCGTAGGCATTTTGTACACGGAAGTATACTTCTGCTTCCTTAACACCTTTTCTCGTCAACCAGACTGAAGTCCGAGTCGAATCTAGCTTAAAATCTTCCTCTTCTTTCAAGGTCTTAACAAATTCATCGCAGGAAAGAAACAGATTAGACTGGACCCGAGGAGAACCTGATATAATCAGAGGCATCTGAGCACTATCCAAGAGAGCTGCATCAACCTCATCCACTAAACAGAAATAGAACCTAGGCAAGAATTTCTTTGCTTGAGAGGTCGCTAAATTTTCTTCAAGGTAATCAAATCCCAGCGCACTATGTGTTGTATACACAATATCACTTTGATAAATCCGCTGCTTTTGCGCAACCTTCAATCTTTTAGCTGGATTTTCTGAAACACCAATCCCAACTGTCATTCCTAAGTAATGAAAAACAGGAGCCATTTGTTTAGCATCGCGTATCGCCAAATATTCATTGGCCGTAACCAAGATGGTGCTGTTTCCAGTTAAAGCATTTAAGTACAAGGGCAGAATTGCTGTTAGTGTTTTTCCCTCTCCCGTCCTCATCTCGGCAATCTGATTGTCTTGCATGACTAAGGCACCTAGGATTTGTACATCGTAAGGGTAGAGCCCCAAGACGCGCTTAGCCGCTTCACGAATGGTGGCATAGGCTTCTGGTAAAATTTCCTGCAGCCTTTCTCCCTTAGAAAGACGGCTTTTAAACCATTGAGTTTTAGCCTGCAATTCTTCATCTGACATGGCTGCATAATCGTCAGAAAGCTGATTAATCTTTTCTAAGATTTTTTTATAACGCCTTAGTTTAAAGGAATTAGCTAAATGTAATTTTTTAGGCTTCATTCTTTCTCATCCACTCTTCCGTTTTCTCCAAGTCTATTTTTTGAAGCAAAAAGGACTGATCCAACAAATAATCAATTTTGGTTAGTACCCGTGGCCTATTTTTCAGATGGGCATACTCTTTTACTCTAGCTGAATTGAAGCGTTCCAGTAGCAAATCTCTAAATAAAGGATAATTTACCCTATTTTGATAGCGATCCAGAACATGCTGATAATCCAATTCTGGCATGAAATCATCAGTCACTAAAGCATAGGCATTTTCAAATTGCTGTGAGTAAAGCAAGGCTGCGATATTTGAAATCGGCCCATAGCCAGCAAAAGCGACCTTTTCAAAAGAATATTCTCGAGACAGCTTTTCAATTGTTCCAAGTAAGATTTCGAAGAACTCTTTTTCCATATACAAAAGAGCGTCTTTATAGGAAGAATTGACTACCAACAAATTTGGAAAATGCTCCCGAACAATTTCTGGAATGTAACCCGTCCGATTAAAATCAGGCTCCGTAAAGCAAACGTAAATCGTCTCTTGATTGACGTCCTTATGCAACAATTTCGAAATCCAATAGCGATCGACAGTATAATCTGCCACACCTTCTTCAGCAATATAGATGCTTTCAAACAAGAAACGATGGCAACCTGAACTCACTAATTGAATTTTATAATGATGGGTATTGTTAGGAACACGAACGCTCATTGTCTCACCCTGCTTAATGATTTGATTAAAAATCTCCTCATCACGTGCATTCATAAATTCAATCTTCAAGTAGGTCGAATTTTCAGGAAGAGTCTCCAGATGGCTGCCAAAGATATATTTTTCTCCTCGCTTCAATTCAGGAAGCTGACTTGTATTTCGTAAAGCCTGATAGTTTGCCTGCGAATGCCATTCATGAATGACTGTACCAGACGGCATGAACTGATTCTCATATAAGACATGCCCATCTGCTAGCAGCTTCACAGACGATCCATATAGATACTGTGATACACTTTGCATATCCCAATAAGCAAAATAGATTTCTTCCTTGTATATCACGAATCAAACTTCCTTTCAAAACTATTCACTAATAAAGTTTTATATTGATTAAAGAACCATTCGACAATTCCTTGCGTATCATCATTGTGTCGTCCAGTTAATCCTTTACTAATGACATTAACGCGATAAGCTCGCTTTCCTAGCTCTTCTAGCATATCAGGGTAGGCCGTACCATCGTAGTCATCATGATACATATAAGACACAATAAATTTCGTCCTTGAAAAATTAGCTTCTTTGAACGATGTCCAGAAGTGCTCATTAAGTTGAGCTGTTCCTTCCTCTGATAATTCTCCTGTTGTACGAAGCACCAAATCTAAAGAAGTAGGAAAACCTCCAGGACGAATCGTGGATTCATTCTCTGCAATATCGCCTAAATTTACTAAGGGCTTACCGACAATCACTGCATGAGGCTCTAACTTGGAAGCATAATACAGGGCTCCAAAAGTCCCCATTGATAGTCCGGATAGGGTCAACTGGTCTCTTGTAAAGCCCAATTCATCTAAACAGTGATGAATGACCTGAACAAGCTTTTGCTCTAGCTCTTCTGAACCGAGATAGAAAGCACCACCCTCAGAACGTGGATCTCCAATCAACAAGAAAGGCGCTCCCAAATTGTTCATCATCCAGTATCCCTCAAATCCTTCAGCTGGACGATAACCAGAAAAATAAATATTGAGAGGTGGCTTCAAATCACCAGGATGGAAGTAGTAAATCAATTCCTCCCGATTTTTATCCACAACACGATTTCCACCAATCAACAAGTCCCCATAACCCAAATGAGACTGGCGATGGTGGAATGGTCCAATTTTCACAATTCCTTGCCCCTTTACTTGAACACTGACGCTTAGGTAATAAGAATCGCTGGTATCCAAAACGAGAGGCTTATCAAAAGATTCTTCATCATAAATCCATTCTTGCATGGGAGAATTGCCAACTGGATAACCCTTGATGACATAACGAATTGCGCAATCTTCAGAATTTCTGAACTCTGGCCATAAATCCAAAGGGGCGTCTGCGCTCAGAAAGATATTGTACTGATAGGTTGCTACAGTTTGGTAATCCTCACCATATTGGCCACACAGACGGAGATAGTTAGTTCCTTCATAGTTAATCTGACCTGAGAAGGAGGGATTGACAGCTAGATGATTAACACTGAGCTTGGTACCACTTTGCTTGGAAGAAAAGCCCCGTGAAAATAGATACAGCATCTGAGCTGGATCTTCAAAAGTAGACTGAACGGCCCTTTTGCGTAAAAGGAATCTTTCCAAAGTTTTTGTAGTGATCTGACAGCGCTCATGATAAAACAAGCGATAAACCTGAATTAAGCTATCCAATACTGTAATGTACTCAAAATGCTCAACAGTATCGACCAATACAACATCATAGGGCTTAGCAGCCTTCGGTTTCTTCCCATCCTTTTTTAAAATACCAATATCTTCGGGCAAGAGAGACATGATATCTTCTGGCTTAACAAATGTCCATGCGATATTACTAGGAATCTCATATTGGTGCTGCCAATTCTCATTGGCAATCTGTAGGACACTAATTCTGTTCATTTAGCTTTAATTCCTTTATCGTATTTTTCCACATTTCGACAATTTCTCCCCTTGTATACAGCTCAATCCTCTTAACCGAATGTACCAAAGACTGATTCCAGTGTTCCAAATCTGTGAGGTAATACAAGAGTGCCTCTCTCAGGTTAGAAATATCATTCATGATCCAACCATTTTCGCCATGCTTCACATAGGAAGAACTATACAAATTCACTTGAGGAATCCCTCCGCTGATACCTGCAATTTGAGTTCGGATATCTGCTGGGCTTCCCAAATCCAAGATGACGCGAACATACTTCAGAGCCTTCGCCAAATCGGTATCACTATGAATCACCACAGTATCAATTCGCTCTCTGAGGCTATCATCATCTTCTAAGCGTGGATCACCACTCTTAGCAGCCTTATCCTTGTCAACAAGGAGCAATTTTTCTGCATACTTTGTTGATGACAAAGATTCTTCAAGAAACTGTCGAATAGAAGCTTCTCGACCAAAATCTTGACTCTGCGTCCCAACCAATAAGTCAATCCACTCGTGTTGCAACATCATATCAAACAAGGAAGTAAAGACATATTGAAGATGATGTTCTGGTAAAGTATCGAAATTGACATAGATAATCAACTCTTTTTTCCGCTGACTATGCCCAAGATTCAACTGTGTATCATAGGGTGGAATCTCATAATAAGCAGGAAGTTGCTCTTCTTCTACTTCCCCCACTTGTTCTGCAATCTTCACGATTTTATCTAAGCTATCTACCACAAAAAATGGAGTATCTTTTAAATCAGAGAATAATTGTTCTGTATTCGTAATTGGATAACGATTGCCAAAGAAGGACAAAACAACAAGATGATCCTTCTTAATCTGTTGGAAAAAATGATTATGCTGCACATCTGCTGAAACAATAATCGAATCATCCTTGGTTAAAACAGAAGCCAAATGCTGCTCTAGCTTTTCTTTAACAAGCTCTTCAATATTCTGATAGACATCCTTAGCAAATGTGCCCTGTGCCTCAGGATTGATAATGACCTGCTGGTTATCAGCTGTCAAAAATTCTCTGAATTGCCATATTCCTTGTGCATTCAGATAGTCCTGATAATATGGCTGATTATGCTCAAAATAGATAATACTGGAGACAAAGCCACGGTCATCAAAAACAAGCTGATAATCTATCTGATTATTTTCAAAATAGGTAATATCAAAAATATTACCTATTTGTGAAAAATTAATCTGAGCATGAGGTAGGTGATCAACGTGAACATCTACAATAAAAGGAGTATAAAAGATTTCTGCTCCCTGAGGCCATTTCAAATCATCCAAACGAATTTTTCGTGCAGGCACGTCTGTCAGACCTTGTATGCTATCAAATAGATTCCACATTTCATCTGATGAAAGTCTTTGTTGATAAAAGAAAGTCCGAATATGAGGTGAATAATTCAAAATCAGGACAGAGTTGGCTTCTCCTGATTGTTGAAACATCCGCAATAAATTTACGGCATCATCAAACATCATATTTTTTGGTTGCAGATAGAAAGGTAGGGCAGTAGAATACCATTTTCGATCTTGTTTATACCAAGAAGGTACAAAGTAAAACATATCCCTCTATTCTCCTTTTACTTCTAGTTCTTTATGATAATAAGTCCCGATTCTTAAGATTCGTATTTCTTCACGCAAGGGCAAGAGCATGCTAATCAAAATGACTAGTGTGCTTGGCAAGGTCAAAAAGAAACTTGGTAAAGGCAAGAAGAAATTAATAAAATAGGGCAGGCCGACATACATGATGAGATAGATAGCACCTATATTTGATTGCAAAGAAATATAGTGTTTTAACACTTTTAAGGTTTCTTTCCCAGGCTGAATATAGTCAAAATATTCTCCCTGACGCTGCAAGCGTTTCGCTGTCTCTTCCGGTTCCAAATTGATATAGGCAAACAAAATACCCAACAAGTAAATCGCAACTAGATAAACAAGGAGACCCAAGGGCTTTGTAAAGTCAAACAAATTCCCAAATTTTAGTGAAAATCCTTTCCCCGTCCAGTCTAGTAATAATTGGAACAACATCAAGACACTTGTTGCATACATAATGGGCATTCCACCAGAAGGAATGAACTTAATTGGCAAATAAGATTTATCATAGTAGCGACTGCTTAACATGATCCGATTGAGAGGCAGACGTATCTCGGCTTTCTCACACACAACAGCAACAAAGGTCAAGAGAAGATAGGCCAATAGAGCCACAACTAACATCATTCCTCCTCGGACAGAAGACAAGGATTTCCCAAGCAAGACTATTAATTGGTCAGCAAACTGGAGTAAAATCCCTGAAATGATAATAATGGTTGACCCTCCCACTCCTTTACGAGTATTAAGGCTTGACAACCAAATAATAATAAAACTGCCTGTCACAACTGTGAGTAAAACTGCTAGATTATAGAGCCAATCATCCACTAGAAGTAGAAAGCGACCATTTCCTCTATAAGCGGTGTACATAATGGCCAGTCCCTGCACAATCGCAAAGAACAAGGTTAAGATTTTTTGAAAGAAATCCGTTTTTTTAAGGGACCAAGATTGTATATTCCAGCTTTTCTTTAGGTTCATGACTTGCCATACGATCATCGTCGTAATCCAAGGTCCTAAGCCCAAAGAAAATACTGAAATCTGAGAAACATCAATTCCTGCCAGCAAATACAAAGCGGCCAAGGGATTGTCTTCCTTTATCCGAAAAGCTTCCATACTGCCATTGTAGCCCGGAAGCAAGATATGTCTTCCTAATATATAAATAGCTATAATGAACAGGGTAAAGAGGATTCTCTTTCTAAAAATATTCTGATGCTTCTTTTTCTTAAGACCAAAGTGCTCCATTTATTATCCTTTATTTGTATTTTGGACTTGCCCAGAGTCCTCTTTTCATACATAAACTTGTCTTTTAAGCCAAAGACTTAAGAAAGCAAGCCCATTCCATAGAATTATAGATAAGGAATCAACTTGCTTTCTCTATTTCGATTACAAAATGTGGGGCAGTTCGTCATTTAATTAAAATCTGATCGAATTTTTTCCACCATTTCCTGATAATTCTCATGTGAGAATACTTGCTCTGAAACCCCTTCTGTTTGAACATTATCAAAGGCATAAACAGGCTTACCAGACTCTTGAAACTCCCTAATTACAGTATCGAATTTCTGATCGTGATTGATATCAAGATAAATGTCGCTGCTCGCAAGTAAATCTCTCAAAGGATATGGCAAAATTGCAGGGTGCAAACGAACATTTTCATAAGCCATCAGTTTGAGTAACTTATCAGACATCTGTGTATAGGCAGCAATATGAAATAGACAGTTTGGTAATGCATTCACCAAATCTTCAATTCCCTCTAGCCTATCTGAGTTTGTCAAGGTTACACAGTGGAGAGCAAAGCCTTCATCCCTCTGTTTAATAGCTTTCTCGACATCAAATTCATCTGTCTCAATAATTGTAGACCAATCAAGAGAATTGTAAAACCACCATACTTCACGCAGACGCATGTTGGAAACAGTGTTCCATGGTTTTTGACCAGAAATATAATGCAAAACAGCAGGTAGTGGAGAAAGTGGAATTTCGAAAATCCAGTCATGCTTATCTAGCGCAGCTCCCATGTCAAAACCGATTTGAAAATTGTAAGTATCTTCCAAATCAAGTTTTTTGCCCTCAAACATCAAATTCAAGATAGACTGATCACCTTCAGTAAAATTGGCTAATTCTCTATCTGTCAACTCTACCAATTGCTGAGCCATGTTTTCTTCACGCCAACGCTTATTATTGATGAGCATCATTCCAGAATTAAAGCCAAAGCCTACTCCATATGTCGCGCGAGTCGTTGCTACATAATAATCCTCCAGATCTATCTCAAAAAGATGGTCCAGATTTCGTGTCACAACAATATCACAATCTAAATATAAAACTTTATCTGCTGCAACGTAATTCGGTATAAAATAGCGCCCATAAGCCATGTAGTTGATGTGAGCATAGGTTCCAGCTTCCCATTTTGATTTCACCTGATCGTCAATCTGATCATTAAACAATTTCACATCGTTCAACTGACTGCCAGCTGCTTCCACCTTCCGACGCGTATAATAGAACCATTCTTGAGGAATATCCTGATTGAAAACATAAATATCTAGATTTTTATGATGACAGCAAAGAGATTTTATGGTCGTTTCAATCTGTCTGATATACCCATAATCTCCCGAAACCACAATGGCTTTTTTCTTTTCCAAAACACTACTCCTTCTACGCTTATTCTATTCTCTAAAAAAATCGCTATTAAGTTTAATTATACCATAAATTCCGCCTTTATTCAAACACCTTCTTGAAAGCTAGACCTAACTTTTCTAGCCTTAAAATAGAGGTGAAAGCTAATCAGGCAAAAAGAAGAAAGTTTGCTATAAGCTCTTCTAGTATATCTATCCTTTTAAAATCAGACAGCCACTAGCTGCAATGTACTTAAATGTGTGCTCTCATGCTATCAAATCTTATAAAATTAGGTATTTCTATGGTTTTTGCTGCTATTTTAGGTTCTTTGGTTGAGTATATAATCCGTTTAATAATGCTTAAATCCGGTGATACTTCAATGGTTGGTTTATATAATGCAGGTTATGCCATTGTAGTTACATATGCTGGTTTAATTTTTGTAGCGATGAGTACAGATTATTTTCCTCGTTTATCAGCTGTGAATCGGGATACAAAACAAATGATGATTTTAATTAATCGGCAAATTGAGATAACACTTTTATTAATTACTCCTGTTGTTGTGATATTGGTATTATTTAAGCAGCAACAAATTAGTTTGTTCCAAAATGTCTGTTTTAGAAATATCATATGGCATTGGGTCAACGTCCTCAAAGCAATCATTCGATGCATATGAACGATTATCAGTCCACTCTAATACCCACCAGCTTTGAAGAGTGGTAACTTTGAAAAAATCACCATTCAATGTCCAACATTTACCAGATGGCTGTAGTTCAATTTTATTAGCACCAAGTTCCAAAAAGCGTTTTTCACAAATCCTTTTGATTTCATCTTGAGTCATGCAACCACCGCCTTTACAAATTCTTATTTGTTTGATTGGAATGCAGCATGCATAATGGCATTTCTTTCTATCTGCCCATATCACTTTATGTCACCATAGAAAATTCAGACACCATTCTGGCACCAAAGCGCAAAACCGCCTTACTCTTCCTCCGCCGTTATTTTTCCGCGCATGATACGGCTGGCAGCACATACCACGTTCGCGGCCGCAAGCGCGCCCACGGCA
>OHAS01001171.1_pt1 | contig 21446 bp, 18 predicted proteins | sample 1577131 | NCBI WGS metagenome assembly OHAS01 (sample SAMEA3541566, study PRJEB24748) | human gut metagenome | biome: human gut; feature: human-associated habitat; material: faeces | place: China | collected 2012 | reverse complement strand
CAGTGCCGCATACCGACGTACTCAAAACCCACGAGTCACAAAATTTTTCTACGGAATTATGGGCAGCCAAAGAAACCAATCTCGGAAACTTGAAATAAACAAAACCAGCCAAACTCAGTTCATCTTATGGATGTGTTTCGTTCCTTTTCAGAGTTTCTATAAAGCTTTACTACAGAATTACGGAAAACAAAAAACCACCCAACAACCATTTGACATTTTAAAGCAAGAAACTATAATAGGAAATAGTATGTTATTGGTGCTACCAATTATTTTTAGCCCAGATACAGGAGGTATTTGTGATGAAAGAAATCAGACAACAGTTTTTGACTGGTGAGCGTGCCTTATTTCAAGGTGCGGATTTGAAAATATACGATACGATATTTGACGATGGAGAATCTCCATTGAAAGAAAGTCATAATATTGAATTAAGAAACAGTATGTTTAAGTGGAAATATCCGCTGTGGTATTCGGACTCCATTTCTGTAAAAGACAGCACGTGGTTTGATATGGCGCGTGCCGGTGTGTGGTATACGAACCATATGGTTGTTGAAGATTGTGCAATTGAGGCACCTAAAAATTTCCGCCGATGTGTGGATTTAACACTTTCCCGCGTGTCCATTCCAAATGCAGAGGAAACATTGTGGAACTGTCAGGATGTTGTTTTGAATGATGTGATGGCAAAAGGCGATTATTTTGCCATGAACAGCAAAGATATGAAGATTGACGGTCTGACACTTTATGGAAATTATTCGTTTGATGGCGTAAAAAATGTAGAAATCAAAAATTCCAAATTGTTGTCCAAGGACGCATTTTGGAACAGTGAAAATGTAACCGTTTACGATTCCTTTATTTCGGGTGAATATCTTGGATGGAATGCAAAAAATCTGACACTGATTGGCTGTACGATTGAGAGCCTTCAGGGCATGTGTTACATTGATCATTTGGTGATGAAAGACTGCAAATTAATTAATACGACGCTGGCATTTGAGTATTCGACGGTGGATGCACAGATTACTAACACGATTGATAGTGTATTGAATCCGACAAGTGGAGAAATCCGCGCAAAAAGCATTGGAAAACTCATTTTGGAAAAGGATAAAATAGACCCGTCGAAGACAAAAATTATTTGTGAGGAGACAGTATAAGGAGGAAAATTTTCATGGCAAGCAATTTTGATGAGATGATTGACCGCAGAAACACCGCATCGCTGAAGTGGGATGTGGAGGAAAATGAATTGCCGATGTGGGTGGCGGACATGGATTTTGCGACCGCACCGTGTGTTCTGGAAGCAATGAAAAAACGCTTGAATCATGGGATTTTTGGTTATACCGTGATTCCGGAACAATGGTATGAGGCATATGTTGGCTGGTGGAAAAAAAGACATCATTTTGAAATGGAAAAGGATTGGCTTGTTTTCTGTACAGGTGTGGTGCCTGCCATTTCTTCCATTGTCAGAAAACTGACAACGCCGGCAGAAAAAGTGCTGATTCACACACCGGTGTACAACATCTTTTTCAATTCAATTCTCAACAACGGACGTCAGGTGTTGGAAAGTCCGCTTGTGCTGGAAGATGGAAATTACCGGGTGGATTTTGAAGATTTGGAGCAAAAACTGGCGGATCCTCAGACAACCCTTATGATTCTCTGTAACCCTCATAATCCGGGGGGCAAGATATGGGACCGTGCGACGCTCTCAAGAATCGGCGAGCTGTGTCAAAAATATCATGTGATTGTTGTGTCCGATGAAATTCATTGTGATTTAACGGAGCCCGAGTGTGAATATGTTCCCTTTGCTTCTGTTTCCGAGGCGTGCCGTGACAACAGCGTTACGTGCATTGCGCCGACGAAAGCGTTTAATATTGCCGGTTTGCAGACGGCGGCAGTTTCGGTTCCAAATCCGGTGATTCGTCACAAAGTATGGCGGGGACTGAATACCGATGAGGTGGCGGAGCCAAATGCATTTGCCATTGATGCGGCAGTAGCAGCATTTACAAAAGGAGAAGTGTGGCTTGACGAATTGCGTGCCTATATTTCGGAAAACAAACGTGTCGCTACGTCATATATTCAGGAGAAAATTCCGGAATTGACGGTGATTTTGTCCGATGCAACCTATCTTTTATGGGTTAATTGTGAGGAGGTTTCACAGAATGCGAAAGAGCTGGTACAAAAGATTCGCGAGAAAACCGGATTATATTTATCCGATGGCAATGTCTTTGGCGGGGATGGAAAACACTTTTTCCGAATGAACTTAGCGTGCCCAAGAGAGCGGATGATGGATGGATTAAAACGGCTGTCTCAGGCAATCACACAGATAAAATGATAAAATGTCGCAATAAGCGGTAAGGCATTGACAAAAGAAAGACGCAAGATTATACTCATAACAGTGTTATATAACGGTGTTATGGATTGGAGGTACAGGTGTCAAAACCATTGGAAGGTGTTTCTGAGAAAATAGAAACATGTGCAAAGAAGGAATTTCTTGAAAAAGGGTATGTGGATGCATCCCTTCGGAATATTGCTGCAAAAGCCGGAACTACGACGGGTTCAATTTATTCCCGGTATGGTGGAAAAGAAGGACTTTTTAGTGCAATTGTTGAGACGGCAGCAGAAGAATTTGTCCGGATGTTCCGTGGCATACAGGAAAAGTTTCATCAGACGGACCCGGAGAAGCAGCCGGAAATTATGGATGATTTAACGAGAGATGGTATGCGCCAGATGGTTTTATTCATGTATGAGCATTTACAGGAGTTTCAACTTTTGGTGGATGGTTCTTATGGAACAAAATTTCAAAATTTTGTGGAACATTTAGTGGAGATTGAGACAGAGTATACGGTCAAATACATGGAGACAGCGGGGATTGACCCCCAAAAGGAAAGTCCTATTACCGGTGAATTTTCACATATTATGAATAAGGCCCTTTTTGAAAGTTTTTTTGAAGTGGTTAGGCACAACATGCCAAAGGATGAGGCACTCCGATATATTGATATGCTTGCAAAATATCACTGTGCCGGATGGCGTGTTATTTATGAAAAAGATTGAATATAAAAAGGAAGGCTGCATGGAGTGAAAGCAGCCCCTCTTTTAAATCTTTGGTTAGTTATAACTTACACTAGTTATGTGACACGAATAGTATTTGAAGGAGGCTTTCTTAGATGGCAAAGAAGAAAGAAACAAAGCAAAGTCCGATGCAGCGGTTATTTGTTTATGCCGGAAAGTATAAATATCTTACCATTGCATCCTGGATTCTTGCTGCGATAAGTGCGTTTGTTGCACTTGTTCCATTCTATTTTATCTGGCGCATAATCAAAGGGGTGTAAACAATGCGGATGCTCTACGTGGCACCAAATTATGCAGATGCAGAAAATCTGTCGGCTTATGGATGGAGTGCGGTTGGATTTGCGATATTGTCCATGCTTATCTATATCGGAGCTTTGATTTGTTCGCATTTGTCCGCATTTCGCGTACAGGCAAATATAAGAGTTGGGCTGATGAAACATATTTTAACGCTGCCACTTGGTTTTATGGATGAAGAGGGAAGTGGAAAAGTAAGAAAAGTTGTGAATGAATCCAGTGCAGCAACCGAGACCTATTTAGCTCACCAGCTGCCGGATAAATGCGTGGCAGCTACTACGCCGATTGGTCTTGCGATTCTTCTTTTCGTATTTGACTGGCGGCTTGGACTCTTGTGCCTGATTCCGGTTGGTTTAGCTTTTCTTGTGATGGGAAGCATGATGGGCGAAAATATGAAAAAGAAAATGGCAGAATACCAGAATGCACTCGAAGAAATGTCAAGTGAAGCTGTAGAATACGTTCGTGGTATCCCCGTCGTAAAGACATTTGGTCAGTCTGTCTTTTCATTCAAGAGATTTCGTGAGGCAATTAAAAATTACGAAAAATGGACGATTTCTTACACAAAAGATATGCGCATTCCGATGACGGTATACACGGTATCAATTAATGCAGTATTTGCTATTTTGATTGCAGCAGCATTTTTCTTTGGCGGGGTAAATAGTGGAGCAGTGGACAACACATTTCTTTTAAATTTACTGTTTTATATAATTATCACACCAATTATCACGGTTACCTTAACAAAGATGATGTACGCCGGTGAAAATACGATGATTGTTGAAGATGCACTTACGAGAATTGATGGAATTCTCAATAAAAAACCACTTACACAGAGCACGGCTAAAAAGACGTCAAACGACACTTCCATTTGCTTTGATGGCGTTTCGTTCCGATATGAAGGTGCTTCAAAGGATGCACTGAAAAATATCAATCTTGAAATTCATGCCGGTGAGCAGGTTGCGTTTGTCGGACCATCCGGTGGTGGAAAGACAACGATTGCGCGTCTGATTGCGCGGTTTTCTGATGTGACAAAGGGCAGCATAAAAATCGGCGGCGTGGATGTAAAGGATATTGAGCAGAAAAAGCTGATGGATACCGTATCGTTTGTGTTCCAGGACAGCAAACTTTTGAAAATGTCCATCTATGACAACGTGCGCATGGGTAAAAAAGATGCGACCCGTGAGGAAGTCATGGAGGCATTAAAAAATGCACAGTGTGAAGATATTATCGAAAAACTGCCAAATGGTATTGATACCGTAATCGGTTCCAAAGGAACTTATTTATCCGGTGGAGAGGCACAGCGTGTTTCCATCGCAAGAGCAATGTTGAAAAATGCACCGATTCTGATTTTGGATGAGGCGACAGCGTTTGCTGACCCGGATAATGAGGTGAAAGTTCAGGCAGCATTTGCAAAACTCTCAAAAGGAAAAACCGTGATTATGATTGCACACAGACTTTCTTCTGTTACCGGTGTTGACCGTATCTTTGTTTTGCAGGATGGCGAAATCAGACAGGCAGGAAAACATGAAGAATTAAAAGATGCAGAAGGGCTGTATGCACACATGTGGAAAGCATACAATCAATCTGTAAGCTGGAAGGTAGGTGTGTAATATGATAGAAAAATTGATGCATAAATATGCTCTTTCCAAACAGGGAGCATCGGATATGATAAAAGCAATTATTTCCGCTACCATTTCGAATATTATACTTATGGTGCCGGTTGCCCTTTTGTATTATTTAGTAAGAGACTATATGGCAGGAAATTTAGGGGATAAAGTTCTCTTTTATGTGGCAGGGTGTTTGATTACATTTGTATTGATTGGTATTTCAACATACATTCAGTACAATGCCACGTTTTTATCGACCTACGTTGAAAGTGGTGTCCGAAGAGTAACATTAGCTGAGAAATTAAGAAAAATTCCGCTTTCTTTCTTCGGGAAAAAAGACTTGTCAGACTTAACAAGCACAATTATGAATGACTGCGCACAGATGGAGACAGCATCTTCTCATTTCATTCCGGAACTTTTTGGTGCGTGCATTTCGACAGCTTTGATTGCGGTTGGTTTATTTTTCTTTGACTGGCGTATGGCGATTGCAGCACTCTGGGTACTTCCGGTTTCATTTCTCATTGTCGGATGTTCGGGAAAAGTACAGAAGAGTTTGAATAAAAAACAGATGGTATTGAAAATGGCATGTGCAGACGGTATTCAGGAGTGCCTTGAAAGTGTCAGAGATATTCGGGCATATAATACTCAGGAAGAATATATGAAGGGACTTGATGAGAAAATTAAGGCAGTTGAGAAGCACGCTGTATCTACAGAACTTGGAACTGCTGTGTTTGTTGGAAGTGCACAGATGATTCTCAAGCTTGGTATTGCAACAGTTGCTTTGGTAGGCGGAGCATTATTAGCCAGTGGAAAGCTGGATGTTATCACATTTTTCATGTTTCTTATGGTTGTATCAAGAATATATGATCCAATGCAGGTATCTTTACAGAATCTTGCGGCAATTATCGCATCAGATGTACAGAGTGCAAGATTAGATGAAATACTTTCACATGATGTGCAGGAAGGCTCAGAGAAGCTTGATAACAAGGGTTATGACATAGAGTTTTCTAATGTAGGATTCTCATATGATACAGGTGATGAGGTATTAAAGGACGTATCTTTCGTTGCAAAGCAAGGCGAGGTAACAGCTCTTATCGGTCCGTCGGGCGGAGGAAAGACAACAATTTCACGACTTGCAGCCCGTTTCTGGGACGCTGATAAGGGAAAGATAACAGTTGGTGGAATGGACATATCAATGATTGACCCAGAGACACTAATGTCGCTTTACTCTATAGTATTTCAGGATGTTACACTGTTTAATAATACAGTTATTGAGAACATCAGGATAGGAAAAATGGATGCAACGGACGAAGAAGTTATCGCAGCAGCAAAACTTGCACATTGTGATGAATTTGCTGAAAAATTATCAGACGGCTGGAACACAATGATTGGTGAGAATGGCTGTGAGCTTTCAGGTGGTGAAAGACAGAGAATATCCATAGCAAGAGCGTTCTTAAAAGATGCACCAGTAATACTTCTTGACGAGGCAACAGCTTCCTTAGATGTTGATAATGAAACAATGATACAGGAATCATTATCACAGCTTATAAAGAATAAGACAGTAATGATAATAGCTCATAGAATGAGAACAGTAGCAGACGCCGACAAAATAGTAGTATTAAAAAATGGTAAAGTAGCAGAAAGCGGTAAACCATCAGAACTTATGGCAAAATCCGGAATATACGCAGGGATGGTAAACACACAGCTTACAGCTGCTAAATGGAGTCTGTAACTATACATTTATCAGATAACTTACACTTGATATATGCATGTTGACAGATTGTCACGAAATATAATGTATGTTATAATAACTGACATTAACATAAAGGAGAATTTCTGCGAAAGAAATAAGGTCAGATTATGTTGACATACTCATTTGAAAACATTGGAAAAGAATCAATTTATGAATATTTATACAAATGTATCAAGAAAGATATAATAGAAGGCAGACTGGTTAAGGATGAGCATCTTCCTTCAAAGAGAACGCTTGCTGTCAATCTTGGAATAAGTACCATAACAGTAGAGAATTCATATGGACAGCTTATGAGTGAAGGATATATATATTCTGTTCCTAAGAAGGGCTATTATGTATCAGATATTTCAGGTGTTGCAAGGATAAAGCCGGTAAAATATGAAGTTCCTGAAACAACAGCAAAGAAGAAGACCGGATATAAGTCAGATTTATCATCAAACAGGACAGATCCCGGAAGCTTTCCATTTGCAACATGGGCTAAACTTATGAGACGGGTTATAACAGACAGGCAGGATGATCTTATGAAGATATCTCCGGGAGAAGGAACATGGGAGTTAAGAAAAGCGATTGCCATGCATCTGGCTTCATTTCGTGATATGCAGGTAACACCCGGACAGATAATCATTGGTGCCGGAACGGAATATATGTATAGCCTGCTTATACAGCTTTTAGGAAGAGATAAAGTGTACTGTGTTGAAGATCCGGGATATTCTAAGATTGCAAGGATATATGCAAGTAATAATGTGAAATTCTGTTATGCTGGTATGGATGATGAAGGAATGAAACCGGAAGCGGTAAGAGAATGTATGGCAGATATTGTTCATATAAGTCCTACGCATCATTATCCGACAGGCATAACAATGCCGGTAAGCCGTCGTTTTGAACTGCTTGCATGGGCTAATGAAAAGCCAGACAGATATATAATAGAAGATGATTATGATTCAGAATTCCGTATGACAGGGAAGACAATTCCGACCATGAAAAGCATAGATATAAGCGAAAAGGTAATATATATGAATACATTTTCAAGAACACTGACACCAACAATCCGAATCAGCTATATGGTTCTGCCACCACACCTTGCAGCAACATATCAGGAAAAACTGGGTTTTTATGCATGTACTGTATCTAATTTCGAACAGTATGCACTTGCTGCTTTCATAGAAGAAGGATATTTTGAGAAACATTTAAACAGAATGAGATTGTATTATACGAAACAGAGAGAGGCTGTTCTTTCAGTACTTAAAGAGGAGCCGTTCAAATGTGTTGGAAGAGTAAGAGAAGCTGATTCAGGACTGCATTTTATTTTTGAACTTAATACATTACTTTCTGATAATGAGGTAAAAAGAAAACTTGAGGCAGATGGCATCCATATAAATGCGTTATCGGAGTATTATCATAATAATACAGATGAATACAGCCACAGCTTTGTTATCAGTTATTCTGATATGAAGATAGAAAACTTCAGAATTGCATGCAGTAAAATGTCAGAACTTACACCTTTATGATGATTATTTGTGATTGATTGTGAATGAATATAACAGTTGCAAAGAATGTAATAAAGCGGTAAAATCTGTTTATGTGATTTGTAAATAATGTGAGAGGGTTTTGACAAAAGTATGGTAGACTACAGCATTTTTCCGCTTGATGAAGAGATTAAAGACAAGCTTGCAAAGCTGGAGATAAGTTATGCATTTCAACCTATTTTCTATCCGGATGGCAAGGATATATATGCATATGAGGCTTTAATGAGACCTAAGAATATTTTGGTTATGGATTTAATTGAGGAGTTCAGGGCAAAGAATGATTTGCATACACTTGAGGTTGCAACTATATTTGGGGCGGTGCAGTGTTATGCAAAACGAGGATATCATTCATATATAGCAATTAATTCATTTCCTGCGGAATCATTTACTGCAGAGGAACAGGCTGTTTTTGATGAATTCTATGCTGATGTTCTTGGTGATAAGGGAATAATTGAAATTCTTGAATATACAGCTCTTGATATTGATAAATGGCAGTCAAAGAGGAATTCCATTAATAGAAGCCGTTTTAATATTGCACTTGATGATTTTGGAACAGGCTATAATAATATGATGGCAGTGGATATATTTGCACCACATATCGTAAAGCTTGACAGAAGCCTGATAACAGATATTGAGAATGATGTTGATAAGCAGGAGTATTACTTTTATTATAGAGACAGCTTTCATAAGAGAGGCATCAAGGTGCTTGCTGAAGGTGTTGAATCAAGAGAAGAGTATGAATTCTTAAGAGATAATGGTATTGATTTAGTGCAGGGATTTTATCTTGGACGACCGCAATAAGATGAATGCCATTTTATACTTTTTTTAGAAATGCTTTATACAATATATATTAACATATCACAAAGTATGATGTATTATGATGGAGTAAAGAAAACATTTTTTCTCCCTCATATTTTTAAAGAGAGCGATGGCAGAGTTAATTTGCCATCGCTCTTTTTTGCGCGGACAGCGATGAGAATATACAAGAAGAAGTGACAGCCATGCTTGCATGGGCTGGGATTTGTTCTTGTATATTCGAGGAGCGTCGCGACAATGCCAGAACGCAGTTCTGGCATATGAGCTGACCGCGCGGACAGCGATGAGAATGTACAAGAAGAAGTGACAGCCGGGAAATGTTAAAAAATATAAGTTGACAACTCCTCCTACAGGCGTATAATATATTTATACATCTGTAGGAGGAGTTTTTATGATTTTATATCATGGTTCTAATCACATAATAGATAAACCATTATATGGAGCAGGAAAGAAATATAATGATTATGGTATTGGATTTTACTGTACAGAGAATATAGAGCTTGCAAAAGAATGGTCTGTATCAGACAATCTGGACGGATATGTTAATATATACGACATGGATACTGATGGATTGAGTATACTGGACATTAACGGTCAGAATTATACAATAATCCATTGGCTTAATATATTAATTAATAACAGGATATTTGACAGTTCAACTCCCCTTGAACGGGAAGCTAAAAGGTATATTACACAGGAGTTTCATGTTGATACTGATAATGCAGATATTATTAAGGGATACAGGGCAGATGACAGTTATTTTTCTTATGCCAAAGATTTTATAAGCGGAATAATATCGTATGAACAGTTATGTAAAGCATTAATGCTTGGTAATCTTGGAGAACAGATATGCCTTAAGAGCAAGAAAGCATTTGAATCAATCAGATTTACAGGTTATCAGAAGGTTGATTATAATGAATGGTATCCTAAGAAAATGGCAAGAGATATGTATGCAAGAAATGGTTATAAGGCAATGGAAAAAGAGAATTATAGAAAAGGTGAATTATATATTACTAAGATTATAGATGAGGAGTTGAAAGCTGATGTTTTGTGCATATGACAAGGTCTATCTTAATATGGCCCAGAGAGTAATGGGAAATATGCTTAATTATGCAGTTTATGACTGCGGATATGAATTGTCTGAATATTATAATATATTTCTTGAATCAAGTTATTGTGAACGTTTTGGGAAGGGAGATATATTTGTTATAGCCGGTATGTCAGGTGCAGAGCTGGCTATAAAAGTTTTGGATATTCCAGATGATAAAATAATTATGCCTGGAGTATATGATGGCAGAAGCCAGGAATACTGGACTGGCTGGATATTAGCATATTATCAGTGGTATACAGGAAAGTCTTTCAGGATAATTCAGAAAGAAGTTACTATTGAAAGAATAAGAGATATGTATAATCCTTATCATGAAATGGATATATCCCAGTCAGTTGACAGGATTATAGAGTTAAGCCAGCAGACACGAATGGAAACATATCTTAAGAAATACCGGAAGATGGCAGGACTAACACAGAGCCAGTTATCAGAAGAAACAGGAATACCTATAAAGACGATACAACAATATGAACAGGGAAGAAAGGATATTAATAAGGCACAGGCAGAATATGTGATAAAACTTGCACAAGTTTTATGTTGTAATCCTGTGGATTTATTAGAAATCAGAAAGTGAATTGAAAATTATATATGGAAATTATTTCCATATCAGTGATATAATAATTAATATTTTCAGTATGTCAGGTTCAGTTATATCAAAGGCAATGAGGCTGGAATAATATATAATACAGAATAGGGAGAGAATTATGGGAAAGAAAATTGCCAGAATTATAGGCAGGGTGTTACTGGTGGTACTTGTTACTATAGTAATGCTGGTAGGAACTTTATTCATTATGATTAAGAGAATATGCAGCGATTCAGCACCTGCTGCCAGAAATCTTTTTATATCAACAGTTCTTGAATCAGGTCAGATGAAGTTTCTTGCTTCGTGGTTCTGTACAGATGCGCAGATTAATGAGGTAATTAATGCTAATAAGATGGAGTCAATGGATTCAGATATTGATACATCTCTTATTAATATATCAACAGACACAGATACACAGACGGTTGACAATAACGGAGAAGCAGAGCAGTTTGACGGGAATGGAATAAGAATGGTTGAGATTTCAGGAAGGTCATTCTTTGGAAAAATGCTGATTATAAAAGATCCGTCACAGGTTAAGGTCGGAACTACATACCCATGGGGAGATTACGGTAAAGAACTTCATGAGATTGTAAGCGGAGCAGGGGCTGTTGCTGGAGTTAATGGCGGACTGTATGTGTCATCAGGAAACAGAGGCGGTTCACCGCTTGGAATTGTGGTGCAGGACGGTAAGATTACATATAACAGCCCTTCATCACTTTCCGGTCTTTACTTAATTGGACTTAATAAGGATAATCTTTTAGTTGTTAAAGATATAGATGGTATGTCGGCAGCAGATTTTGAAAGCTACGTTAATGAAGCAGGAATCAGGGATGCTGTAGCTTTTCAGGAGGAAAGCTCTGACTCTAATAATCATTTTGTTCCGCTTATTATTAACAATGAAGCAAGAGTATTGAAAGGTCAGGGAAGCGGGGCTAATCCAAGAACAGCAATTGGACAGAGAGCTGACGGTGCAATTCTTCTTTTAGTTACTGACGGAAGAGGTGCTTCAGGACATCTTGGTGCAACTGCGTCAGACCTGATATCAGTTATGCAGGAATATGGAGCAGTTAATGCAGCCAACCTTGATGGCGGAAGTTCTTCAACAATGGTTTATAACGGCGGATATGAGATGACTAGCGTAACATTTTATTATCAGAATTCATCATGGAAGCTGCCAACAGCATTTGTTGTAATGCCTAAGTAATTGGAAGGAGAACTGTATAGATATGAAAAATAATGCTAAGAAATCTATAAAGATAGGCAGAATCAATATACCATTGAATTACTGGACAGGGCTTGCTGTATATGCAGTGATTCTTCTTATTCTTGCAATCTGTATGATTGTATATACGGGTTCATGCCTTAAGAAATATGAGAATTCACAGTCAGACAAGGTTATGAATGATTTCCTTAATGACTTTACAAAAATGGCTGCTGATAAGACATTAGCCGATAATATTGAGCTTCCAGCCAGCAGTGAGTTTGAGGGAAAAGACACATTTGTCAATATGTACATGTCTGAATTAGATGGTACAACTGACTATACATGTAAGAAATCAGAGGGCAGCTATAATACAGAAGAACCTATGTATGACATATATGCTGATGATAAGAAAGTTGCAAGAATGACACTGGAGGCCAAAGACCAGCATGTTGTTCTTGGAATACTTACAGTGTTTGACTGGAAGATTAAGTCAATTGAGCCTGTATTTTCAGCAAAGACTAATGATTATACTGTTTCAATTCCTGAAGGATATACATTTACAGTTAATGGAATAACTGTGTCAGATGATTACAAGACTGGCAAAGTTACAGAGAATCCTGATTTTGTGAATGTTTCTAAATATGTCACAATGCCAAAGTCAGTTGAATATAAGCTGACTGGATTTGTCAATAAGCCAGAAATCAAAGTATATAATGCATCAGGCAGTGAAGTTACTGCAAATGTAGATGCTAAGGGCAATGTATCATTATCCGCATGCGGTGAAATGTCTGATATGCCATCTGAAAGAAAAGAAGAAGCTCTTAATATGGCTAAGGTATGGGATAATTTCCTCACTAATGATTTAAGCGGTTCAGGTCATGGGCTTGCAACAGTGCAACAATATCTTATAGAAGATTCCTACTACTGGAATCTTGCAAAAGATTATGCTTCAAGTGCGGATATTACATTTATCAGTGACCACACATTGTCGGGAAATCCGTATACAGGAGTGACAGTTGATAATTATATTGAATATAATGATGACTGTTATTCATGTCATATTGCATTTACAAAGAATATGACACTTACCTCAGGCGGCGCGAGAAAAGATGTTATTGATTCGACATTCTATTTCGTGAAATATGAGGGCAGATGGGCGATTGCGGATATGATTGCGACTACTAAGTGATTTATTCCATGCAGAAGAGAAGTAGAATATTAAGAAAAATGTGCAGGATGCCAATTAAGGGGTGTCCTGCACTTGTCATGTGTGCTACAATGATTATTGAGAAGAATTATCAATAATGATTTGGGCAGATTATTTAGAAAAGGAAGACACACATGAAGTTAAATGAACTTAAGATTGGACAATGTGCAAGAATTACCTCAGTTGGTGGTGAAGGCGCATTAAGACAGCATTTTCTTGATATGGGCGTAATTCCCGGGGCGGAAGTTACGCTTGTAAAACTGGCACCTATGGGTGATCCAATGGAATTACAGATACATGGCTATGAACTGACACTTCGTGTTGCTGACGCAGGAGAGATTACTATTGATCCTATAGATGAGCGTACAAGAAAACACGAAAGACCAGACCGCATATATAAGTCTGACCATCCGGGACTTGGTGAGACTGGTAAATACCATGCTAAGGGAGATGGAGAAAAGCTTCCTGAAGGAACAAAGCTTACATTTGCACTGGTTGGTAACCAGAATTGTGGAAAGACAACTCTGTTTAATCAGCTTACCGGTTCTAATCAGCATGTCGGAAACTTTCCGGGTGTTACAGTTGACTGCAAGAGCGGTATGATTAAGGGACATGAGAATACATCAGTAACGGATTTACCAGGAATATATTCTATGTCACCATACAGCAGCGAGGAGATTGTTTCGAGAAATTTCGTACTTAATGAGAAGCCAAAGGCTATTATTAATATAGTTGATGCAACTAATATTGAGAGAAACATGTATCTTACAATGCAGCTTTTAGAGATGGATGTGCCTATGGTTCTTGCACTTAATATGATGGATGAGGTAGTAGGCAATTCAGGTTCTGTTGATATTAATGGCATGGAAAATATGCTAGGAATTCCGGTTATTCCTATATCTGCTGCCAAGAATGAAGGTGTTGACGAGCTTATAAGGCATGCACTTCATATTGCAGAGTATCAGGAGAAGCCAGAAAGAACTGATTATTGCGATGAGAATGATTTTGGCGGAGCGGTACACAGATGTATTCATGCTGTTATTCATCTTATAGAGGATCATGCAAAGAGAGCCGATATTCCGGTAAGATTTGCAGCAAGTAAGATTATTGAGGGTGATCCTCTTATATTAAAGCTGCTGCAGCTTGATGAGAATGAAAAAGAGATGCTTGAACATATTGTACTTCAGATGGAGACTGAGAGAGGTCTTGACAGAAGTGCAGCAATTGCAGATATGAGATTTACATTTATAGAGAAGATATGCGAAGCTAATGTTGTTAAGCCTAAGGCAAGTAAAGAAAGAATACGAAGCCAGAAGATTGATAAGATTCTTACTGGTAAATATACGGCAATTCCCTGCTTTGTGGCGATTATGCTGGCAATATTCTTCCTTACATTCAATGTGATAGGTGCATTTTTACAGAATGTTCTGCAGATGGGTATTGATGCACTTACTGGCGTTGTTGACAATGCACTTGCAGCGGCAGGGGTGAATAAGGTTATTCACAGCCTTGTAATTGATGGAATATTTGCAGGTGTTGGCTCTGTGCTTTCATTCCTGCCGATTATTGTTACACTGTTTTTCTTCCTATCACTTATGGAGGACAGTGGTTATATTGCAAGAGTTGCATTTTTTATGGATAAGCTGTTAAGAAAGATTGGTCTGTCAGGAAGAAGCATCGTTCCTATGCTGATTGGATTTGGATGTACTGTTCCTGCAGTTATGGCAACAAGAACACTCCCAAGTGAGAGAGACAGGAAGATGACAATTCTTCTTACACCATTTATGAGCTGTTCAGCCAAGCTGCCAATATATTCATTCTTTGTCAGTGCATTTTTTCCGGGAAAGGGTGCACTTATAATGGGAGGCTTATATTTCTTTGGAATCATTATGGGAATTATTGTGGCATTGCTTTACAAAGGAACATTGTTTAAAGGCGAAGCTGTTCCTTTCGTTATGGAGCTTCCTAATTACAGACTTCCAGGCATGAAAAATGTTTTGCAGTTATTATGGGAAAAGGCCAGGGATTTCTTGCAGAGAGCATTTACAGTTATATTTGTTGCAACTGTAATTGTCTGGTTTTTACAAAGCTTCAATCTGTACCTTAATCTTGTTACAGATTCAAAGGACAGCATACTTGCGCTTATTGCGGGAATAATAGCTCCTGTATTTGCACCTTTGGGACTTGGTGACTGGAGAATATGTACATCCCTTCTGTGTGGCGTTATGGCAAAGGAAAGTGTCGTGTCAACAATGCAGATACTTTTCGGAACTGGCATACAGGCAGCACTTTCAACAGCCGGCGCAGCCGCAATGCTTGTATTCAGTCTTCTGTATACACCTTGTATCGCAGCAATTGCCTCGGTAAAGCGTGAGCTTGGTGGGAAATGGGCTGTTATAATGGTTGTATGGCAGTGCCTGATTGCGTGGGTGATGGCATTTGTTGTGCATGCTGTTGTGATGCTATTCTAGAAAGCATTTATTTCATGTGACATTACTGGTGAAAATGTGGTAAAATAATCTAAGATTTTGTAAAAGCAAGGAGCGGATGGTTATGAAATACATTTTTACTAATGGACATATCCTTGATGGAACTAAGGATATGAAAGTTTTGGATGGTCATTCTGTGCTTGTTGAAGATGACAAGATTACTGGTATTGTGAAGGGTAACACTGTACCAGACGGCTTTAAGGAGATTAATCTTGAGGGTAAATATCTTATGCCGGGGCTTATTAATATGCATGTTCATCTTGCAGGCAATGGAAAGCCACAGAAAAAGCAGAGAGATAATGAAAAGACTGTTAAGCTGCTTATGGGAACAGCACTTTCAAGGGCTGTGACATATAAGGTTGTAAAGGATTTTGCAAAGACAGAGCTTATGAGTGGTGTTACTACTATAAGAACTGTCGGAGGTCTGGCTGATTTTGATACAAGAGTAAGGGATGATATCAGAAATGGCAAGGCTGACGGACCAAGAATACTTGCAGCTAATGAAGGAATTTCTGTACCAGGTGGGCATATGGCTGGTTCAGTTGCGGTAGCTGCTAACAATATAGATGAAGCACTTGTTCAGGTTGATATTGCAAAGAGTCAGAATGTTGACCTTATCAAGCTTATGATTACAGGCGGGGTGCTTGATGCCAAGGCTAAGGGTGTGCCGGGTGAACTTAAGATGCAGCCAGAGATGGTTAATGCTGTATGTGATAAGGCACATGCACTTGGATATAAGGTTGCAGCACATGTTGAATCGCCAGAGGGCGTAAGGGTTTCACTTGAAAATGGTGTTGATTCAATTGAGCATGGAGCAAAGCCTGATGATGAGATAATACATTTGTTTAAGGAAAATAATGCATTTTTATGCACGACATTATCACCGGCTCTGCCGTATGCACTTTTTGACAGAAGTGTTTCTAATGCGTCAGACGTTGAACAGTATAATGGTAATATCGTGTTTGAGGGAATCAAAGAATGTGCTAAGGCAGCTATTGCGAATGATATTCCGGTTGTTCTTGGTAATGATGTTGGATGTCCATGGATTACACAGTATGATTTCTGGAGAGAACTATATTATTTTCACAAATATGTCGGTGTAAGCAATGCATTTGCATTATATACAGCAACTCTTAACAGCGCTGTAATGGCTGGCATTGGGGATGTGACAGGTTCAGTTGAAGCCGGCAAATGTGCTGACCTGATTGTGACTAAGAATAACCCGCTTGATGATCTCAGGGCACTTCGTAATGTGGATTTAGTCATGGCGCGTGGCAGATTGTACAATAATCCAAGGTTCAAAACGAAAAATATTGTCACTAAAGAACTGGATAAATTTTGCGATTTATGTTAATTTTATTAAAGAATTTTACTTAAAGGAATAAGATTATGAAGATAGGATTTGATAACGACAAATATTTAAAAATGCAGTCTGAACATATTAAGGAGAGAATTGCCAAATTTGACAATAAGTTATATCTTGAATTTGGCGGAAAGCTGTTCGATGATTATCATGCATCAAGAGTTCTTCCAGGATTTAAGCCGGATTCAAAGCTTCAGATGCTTTTACAGTTAAAGGACCAGGCAGAGGTTGTTATTGCAATAAGTGCAGAAGATATTGCAAGCAATAAGATTCGTGGTGATTATGGAATTACTTATGATCAGGAAGTATTAAGACTTATAGATGCATTTACAGAATACGGACTTTTTGTTGGAAGCGTATGCATTACCAAGTATTTCCAGCAGCCTGATGTTGATAATTTTATTAAGGTTCTGGATGCACATGGAATCAAGAATTTCAAGCATTATAAGATAGCAGGCTATCCTAATGATGTTGCTAAGATTGTAAGTGATGAAGGCTACGGAAAGAATGAATTTATCGAGACAAGCAGACCACTTGTAGTTGTTACTGCACCGGGTCCGGGAAGTGGAAAGATGGCTACATGCCTTTCTCAGCTTTACCATGAATATAAGCATGGAGTTAAGGCTGGATATGCCAAGTTTGAGACATTCCCAATCTGGAATATTCCACTTAAGCACCCTGTTAATCTTGCTTATGAGGCAGCGACAGCAGACCTTAATGATGTTAATATGATTGATCCTTTCCATTTGGAAGCATATGGTAAAACAACTGTTAATTATAACAGAGATATCGAGATATTCCCTGTACTTAATGCTATGTTCGAGCTTATTGCCGGTGAGAGTCCATATAAGTCACCAACAGATATGGGCGTTAATATGGCGGGTAACTGTATTGTTGATGATGAGGCATGCCGTTATGCTTCTGATATGGAGATTATCAGAAGATATTACAAATGTTTATGCGACCAGAAGAGAACTGGTGTAAACAGTCAGGAAATATATAAGATTGAGCTTCTCATGAATCAGGCAGGAATCACACCATCTTCAAGACCTGTTGTTAATGCTGCACTTGAAAAGTCAGCAAAAAGCGGTGACAAACCGGCGGTTGCAATTGAGTTGGAAGATGGAACTATTGTTACCGGAAAAACAGGTGATTTGTTAGGTGCTGCGTCATCAGCATTGCTTAATGCATTAAAGCAGCTTGCTGGAATAGATGATTCAGTTGACCTGTTATCACCTGAGTCAATCAGTCCAATCCAGACTTTAAAGACTAATTACCTTGGCAGCAGGAATCCAAGACTTCATACAGATGAGATACTTATTGCGCTTTCATCTTCAGTTGTAGCCAATCCTTTAGCTGATAAGGCTTTAAAGCAGATTCCTAAGCTTTATGGCTGTGATGTTCACTCAACAGTAATCCTTTCATCTGTTGATAAAGATACATTTAAGAGACTTGGAATGAACCTTACATGTGAGCCTGCATATGAGGAAGAGAAGAGATTTCATAAGAATTAGTTATTGACACACATGCACGCATTTGATATTATTTATCAAGTAACTTAATATTCCATGAGGGAGTAGTTAGCGCGGAAGTGTGATTTGTCAACATTCTGATTATAATAGAGAGTATAATCTGGCAAATCTTAAATAATGAGACTCATGTATATCAATTATTTTCAGTGTGCAATATCACTGAATCTGGTTGATATACATGAGTTTTTTTATACCCCTCGGAAAAAGAAAAAGCAGAAAAATAAGGAGATTTATATGGGTGATTTTATTAATAATGCGCCATTTGCACTTGTAATTGTGTTCCTGATTATCGGATTTGTGCTGTTGATTAAAGGTGCAGACTTTTTCGTGGAAGGAAGCTCAAGTGTAGCAAAAAGACTGCATGTTCCGTCCATTATTATTGGACTTACAATTGTTGCAATGGGAACTTCACTTCCAGAAACAGCGGTCAGTGTATCTGCATCAATTACAGGCAACAATGAGCTTGCAGTAAGTAATGTAGTCGGTTCTAATATATTTAACCTGATGGTTGTTATTGGCGTGTGTGCAATGATTGCAACAGTAAATGTTGCAAAAGAAACAATAAAAAGAGATATCCCATTTTCACTTATCTGTGCTGGACTTTTATTGCTTTTAGGAATCCTCGGATTTGGTGATAAGTCAGGTATGACACTTGGACATTTTGATGGTGTAATATTTATTGGTGCATTTGCAGGATACATTTTATATATGATTAAGATTGCACTAAAGGCAAGCAAAGAAGGTAAAAAAGTTGAGGTTGAGGGCGGTTCTGATGAAGATATTAAGCTCATACCCGTGCCACTCAGCATTGTGTTTATTGTTGGCGGTGCGGCTGCGATTGCAGTAGGTGGAGATATTACCGTAGACGCTGCCTCAAGGATAGCTAGTGACCTTGGAATGAGCCAGACACTTATTGGACTTACAATTGTTTCAATAGGAACATCTCTTCCTGAACTTGTAACATCAATTGTTGCAGCTAGAAAGAATGAAGTTGATATGGCACTTGGTAATGCAATTGGTTCAAATGTATTTAACATACTTATGGTACTTGGTATTGCATCAGCTATCAGCCCAATCAGCATAATTACAGAAAATATTATAGATTTATGTGTGCTTATTGTATTTACAATATGTGTATGGATATTTGCCAGAACAAGGAAGAAAATCGGAAGAATCGAAGGTTTTTCAATGGTTGCACTTTATGTGATATATGCAGTTTATATCATAATAAGATAAATGAGGTAACATACAAATGTTGTTGTTTTTAAAAGTGTTTTTTACTGAATTCATAGCTGAGATGGGCGATAAAACCCAGCTCATGCTTATTGCTCTTACTTCTAAATATAAGTTAAGAGATATTATATTAGGAACTGCTGCAGCAATTCTTGTACTTAACGGACTAGCTGTTTTAGCAGGTGGGCTTGTCAGTGAATTCATTCCTGACTGGCTTATAAAGACTATTGCAGCACTTGCATTTCTTTATTTTGCTGCATCAACAATTGCCGGGGATGATGATGACGAAGAAGAAGGCAGCGGCAAATCAAAGATTAAGTTTGCACCACTTGCAGTTTTCTGTACATTTTTCATTGCAGAGCTTGGTGATAAGACACAGCTTACAGCCATAACATTTGGTGCTAATGAAGGTATGAGTGCAGCTCTTGTTGTATGGATAGGATGTTCGCTCGGACTTTTTGCAGCTGACATTCTTGGTATGTTAGTTGGATATCTGTTAAAGAGCAAGACTCCGGACGGACTGCTTAATACACTTGCATTCGCAATATTCTCGATATTTGGTGTATTTACACTTTATCAGGGACTTAAACTTATAAGGGCATCTGTCTGTCCGATTCCGGTATGGCCAATACTAATAGCTGCAACTGTTGTTTTTGTTGTCATATGTGTCTGTCTTTTTATAAGAAGAGAGAAGAAAGAAATTAATTAAAATCAAAGTAATCGTATCATTTTTTTGTGATGCGATTATTTTTTTTGTAAATGTGTCGATATAATAATTAGAAAAGTCAAGGAAGACTTTATCCAATAAATTTTCGTTCAAGGAGGAATGAATTATGAGTAGTGTATATTCAGGGAATTTTTCCCAGATAGCCGGTTCGTATGCAGATACAGCGGCTGTTTATTCTAAGTCAGAGACAACTAAGACCGATGAGACAAGCGGAAAGAAGAAAGTCAGTGGTCAGACTATCGGTAATCCCCAGTTAAGCGAGAAAGCAAGCAAATATTATGAACAATTAAAGAAAAAGTACTCTAATATGAATTTTATTCTTGTAAGTGAGGATCAGAAAGAGAATGCCAAGGCTAATGCGGCAGGTTATGCTAATTCCAATAATATGGTTGTCCTTATTGATGAGGATAAGATTGAAAGAATGGCTTCTGATGAGAATTACAGAAAACAGTATGAAGGAATTATTGCAAATGCTGCAAGTGGAATCTCACAGCTTGCAAGCAGTCTTTCAGCAACAGGAACTAGTGTAAAGGGCTTTGGAATGCAGGTTAATGATAATGGTACAGCATCATATTTTGCTGTGCTTGAAAAGTCAAGTGCTGCACAGAAGGAGCGCATTGAGAAAAAGGCTGCAGAAAAGAAAGAAGCTAAGAAGACAGCCGAGAAGAAGGCAGAAAAGAAAAAGAATGAGGAGCGGCTGGAAAAGAAACGCAAAGAAACCGGAGATGTCGATGATACTGACGATACGGAGACTGTAACAGTGACAGCTTCATCAATAGAAGAACTTCTTGAAAAGATAAAAAATCAGGAGCAGCTTTTCTTAAGTGATACAGTAAGAACTCCACAGGAGAAGAATGTGGGTCAGAATGTTGATTTTTCTGTATAATGTCAGGGGGTGTGCCTAGTGATATTATCAGGAACAATAGCAAGTACCGTACAATTGCAGATGC
>OHAS01001165.1_pt1 | contig 21521 bp, 18 predicted proteins | sample 1577131 | NCBI WGS metagenome assembly OHAS01 (sample SAMEA3541566, study PRJEB24748) | human gut metagenome | biome: human gut; feature: human-associated habitat; material: faeces | place: China | collected 2012 | reverse complement strand
TAGTCAAAGACATCCATCACGACAAAACGATGAGCATCCAACGCCAAGCCATTTGCCACAAAATGCGCTTCTGATAGTTCTCTACTTCTCTTAGCCAGATCGACCGATGTTGTCTCAACTGCTCCACCCATTGCCGCAGCCACAGAGAAGGCCGCCGTATAGGAGAACATATTGAGCAAGGACTTGCCAGCTGCTAAGCCCTCTACCAAGCTACCTCGAACTTCATGCTGATCCAAAAAAATCCCCGTCATCAAGCCATCATTGAGAAAGACTTGGTAAGAGACCCCATTTTCAAGAATCAAAAATTCTTGCGGAGCTTCTTCTCCATAGACATGAGCCGATTCATAGTCCAAGCCTTTAAAGCGAATCTTTTCATAGCCACCTCGGACTTCTGGAAAAGCTTCTTGAAAGGCCGCTAGAATGGTTTCCTTGATCTGAAATACGAAGGGATTGTACCAAGAAAAGACAACAAACTCACCATACAAGTCAACCGTGAAGCCACCAAAACCATCTCCCTCTTGGTTAAAAAGACGAAAGGCTGTCGTCGTTTCATCCGCATAATAAGAACGACGGTATTGCTTGGCTTTGATGAAAAGCTTTTTAAAAAAGTCTTGATCAAAAGCGACCAACTCTTGTGAAACAAACCATCCAATCCCTTTATTTTGTTCAGATAAGTATCCGACCCCGAGGGATTGTCCATCTCCTGAAAGCAATTGAACCGCTTGATTCAAAGCAGGAAGTGACTCAAAATCTTGCTTTTCAAGAAGGGATTGTCCTTGTTTGATTTTTGTTGCGACTTGGCGACTGACTGTGAGTTTTTTCATATCCTCTATTATAGCAAAAGTCTGCAGTTTTCACAAAGAGAGGCTTTATTTACTGGAACTTTTTTTACCGTTTTATCCTAGTTTTCATCATTTAGCTTCAAATGATATAAAATGCCGGATCTTTCCTATTTCTTTCCTCTCCTTTACAGTCATTTTTTTCTTTCTCCATAAAATTGTGGTATACTTGTATATGAAAATTTTTAGGAAATAAGACAAGGAAGTAACATTTTGTGAAAAAAATTACGAATTCGATACTCAATTTCATGAGTACCAGACTAGGATTTGTCTTGACCCTTCTGTTGCTCTACTGGTTCAAAACCATGTGGGCCTATTCAGTTGATTTTAATTTAGACATTCAGGGACCGTATCAGATTTTTCTAGCAGTGATCAACCCATTGCCGATCAGTCTGCTCTTCATTGGTCTTGCACTTTATATCAAACGAACCAAGCTCTTTTATAGTTTGGCCTTTGGGATCTACCTTCTCTTATTTATTTGGTTGATTTCCAACTCCATCTATTATCGAGAGTTTACAGACTTCGTAACGGTCAATACCATGTTGGCTTCCAGCAAGGTTTCTGCCGGTCTCGGAGCTGCTGCTTTAGAATTGTTCCGACCTTGGGATGTGATCTACATTCTAGATTTCCCTATTCTAGCTTTCTTCTTCTTTAAGAAATGGATTCGAATGGACAATCGTCCCTTCAATAAACGAGCTAGTTTTGCGGTTACCTCTTTATCGGCCATGCTCTTTTCGGCCAACCTTTTCCTCGCAGAAATTGACCGACCTGAGCTCTTGACTCGTGGGTTCTCAAACTACTATGTCGTTCGTGCCCTAGGCTTACCAGCCTTTCTTGGTTATAGCGCTAATCAGACCTATGCTGCTAACAAAGAACGTTCCAAAGCCTCCGAAGCAGATTTAAAACCGGTGGAAGAATATATCCAACAGCATTATGCCAAGCCTAATCCTGAGTACTTTGGAATGGCCAAAGGCCGTAACGTCATCTACATTCACTTGGAAAGTTTCCAACAATTCTTGATCGATTACAAGTTGAAAGTAGACGATAAAGAATATGAAGTGACACCTTTCTTAAACTCACTTTACCACTCGAAAGAAACCTTTGCCTTTTCAAATGTTTTTAACCAAGTTAAGGCAGGGAAAACGTCCGATGCTGAGACCATGATTGAAACAGGCCTCTTCGGACTCAACCAAGGTTCCTTTATGGTGAACTATGGTGGAACCAATACACAACAGGCTGCACCATTTATTCTTTCAAAAAATGGTTACAACTCAAGCGCTGTTTTCCACGGGAATGCTGGAAGTTTCTGGAATCGAAATACCGCCTATAAACAATGGGGCTACAATTACTTCTTTGATGCCAGCTACTTCACCAAACAAAACAGCAGCAATTCCTTCCAGTATGGTCTTAATGACAAATACATGCTCAAGGATTCCATCAAATACCTAGAAAGATTGCAACAGCCTTTCTATACGAAGTTCATTACGGTTTCCAACCACTATCCTTATACGACCAGCTTGTCAGGAGATGATCTCGGCTTCCCTCTAGCTAAGACTCAGGACGAAACCATCAATGGCTATTTTGCGACCGCTAACTACCTAGATTCTTCGATCAAGGCCTTCTTTGATTACCTGAAAGAATCTGGTCTTTACAAAAATTCCATCATCGTTCTCTATGGGGACCACTACGGAATTTCAAACTCCCGCAACCCAGCTCTTGCTCCTCTACTTGGTAAGAACTCTGAAACGTGGTCAAGCTATGACAATGCCATGTTGCAACGCGTACCTTATATGGTAGTCATTCCAGGTATGGATAAGGGTGGCATCATTGATACCTATGGTGGCGAAATTGATATGCTCCCAACCTTGGAACATTTGTTAGGTATTGAATCCAACAAATTCCTCCAAGTTGGTCAAGATATGCTCTCACCAGATCATGATCAAATCGTAGCCTTCCGCTCCGCTAACTACTTTGTGACTCCTGAGTATACGAGCTATAGTGGCCGGACCTATTACACCAAAACAGGTGAGGAAATCACGAACCCAGACGAAAAAACCAAGGAAGAACTGGACAAGATTAGGGAGGCTGCTAACCTGCAATTGAAGATTAGCGATAGCATCCAGACCGGTGATCTCCTTCGCTTCTTCAAAGGCAATGATCTTGGAAAAGTCAATCCAGATGATTATTCCTACACCAATTCCTTCAAGGCATTGAAGAAGATTGAAAAGGAAAAAGGTGACAAATCAACCAGCCTTTATAACCAACGTGGCAATCAGTCCACCGTTGATCTCTTCAAGGCACCTACTTATAAAGAATTGCACCCAGAAGACGATAGTTCTTCCTCAACAGAGACCAGTAGCAGTTCTTCTAAATAAAGAGAATCCCTGAGTTTAAAAACTCAGGGATTTTGTGATTTCTTTAAAAAGATTACGCTTTACCTTCATCTAGGACTTCAAAAACAGAAGCTGTTAAATTCTCCACATAGAATGGTCGTTTATGACGACTATTCCCAACCATCAATTTCAATTTATTTGAATTTTGAAGGTAATATGGAAGTCCGCTGGCGTTGAAGATGACCAAGTACTTCTTGTCTCCTGTTAGTTCAAATATCAGAAGTCCACTACAATCAGTTGCAGATTGGATAAAGACTTGTTGGTAGATTTTATCATAGCTTTCAAGCCCTAAGACAGGAAGACTTGTCTTCAAATTGATCAAGCTTCGGATATAGGCAATTGATTCCTTGTTTTGACTGACCAGATCCCAGTTGACCTGATTCACAAAATCTGGAGCATTGTAGGAATTCATGGCCCGTTCACGATCCAAAGGAGTGATTTCTCCATCAGGACCTGTCGCTACCAATTTGGTCCTCATGAACTCTTGACCCAATTGCATAAAGGTCATGCCCTGAAAGAGCAGATTCATGGCCGTAGCCAACTCTGAGCGCTTGACCAATCCTGCTACTGCTTCATCCGGATGAAGGGTCTGAAGCAAGTCATAGAGATTATAATTGTCATGAGCCTCCACATAATTCAAGACCTGATTGGGACTTAAATAATTGCCAAGCTCTGCACTACCTAAAACAGCACGCGCAACGATATACTCTGTTGATTTTCTGCTGACGAAGCCACGTTTGATGGAACCATAAACCTCAGCCCCTTTAATGGCATCGCGCTCCGTATCATTAAAGAATCCAATTCGTGGCAATTGCGTTGCATTGTCCTTCTTAGCCTTGTCCTCTGGTGCGAGACCTGTTCCCATATCCCAACCTTCTCCGTAAAGAAGAATGCGAGGATCCAGAGCATCCATAGCCTCCCGAATAGCATTCATCGTCCTTACATCGTGAATACCCATCAAATCAAAGCGGAAGCCATCGATCTGGTACTCCTTGACCCAGTGCGTGAGGGAATCAATCATGTACTTGCGGTACATTTCATGCTCACTAGCTGTTTCATTCCCAACACCTGTCCCATTTTGGAAACGACCATCTGGCTCCATCCGGTAATAATAATCGGGCACTGTATTTTGGAAAGGACCATGTTCGGTCGAATAGATATGATTGTAGACCACATCCAAGACCACAGAAATTCCTGCCTCATGATAAGCCCGGATCATGGTTTTGAGTTCTTTCATGGTTTGTTTCGGATTGGATGGATCCGTTGAAAAGCTAGTTTCTGATGCAGAATAATTCTGAACGTCGTAACCCCAATTGTAGGTCACCTGGCCTTCTTCGTCGTACTGTTTAAAGCGGTCAGAGATCGGCTGCAGTTGCACGACATTGACCCCTAACTGACGGATATAATCAAAGGCAGTTGCATCACCATGGCTATTGACGGTTCCTTCTTGGCAAGCCCCCAGATAGGTCCCACGCAAAGACTCGTCCACACCTGATGTCGGTGACTTGGTCAAATCCCGAAGATGCATCTCATAAATCACTGCTTGACAAGGATTGTCCAAGCGCCAAGGAGTTGCATCGGCGCCTTTTTTAGGACCCCAATCAAACTGACGATCTGCTCTTGAAAGAATGGCAGAGCGCATCCCATCCGCTGTCGTTGCAATGCTATAAGGATCGCGCGTCACTTGAGTATGGTGTTCAAAATGCACACGATATTGATAAGCCATGCCACTTAAATTTCCTAAAAAATCTAAAATCCAAACACCGTGGGTATTTTCTGGGTGGTAGCTAGACTCTTGTTTGCCTCGTGTCATTGGCATGCTCTTCCAAATAGGCGCATCCAAGTCTGTAGATTGATAGAGCAACAATTCAACTTTCTTGGCAGTAGGTGCCCATAGTTTAAAGCAATGCTCCCCTTCTTCCTCCCGATGACCGAGCCAGCCTTGATACGCCCATTTAGCATCAAACTCTCTAGGACGCATCGCCATATCGTAGGCATGAGGCTGACGATGGCTGTATGCATGACTCGTCAAAGCAGCTTGCAAAGAATAATAGACTGTATCGTCTCCATCGAGAATCCACACTTCTCGAACATGCCCTTCTGGTAAGAGTTCGATTTCAAAATCACGGGTCTTGGTGAGCCAATCCCCTTCTTTAACCAGGACATGGCCCCGGTTCAAGGCATGCTCACTCTCGTATAGCAGATTTCCCTCCACTCCAAAATAATCCAACTTGGAGAAAGAGACTGATTTTCCTTCTACTTGATCCTGCCACTGCCACATATCATAGGCAAAATAATTTCCTTTTTGCTTATGAAAATGAAGCTTTACATGGTATTGTCGCATAACATTTTCCTATTTCCAATTTAATACCGAAGGAACCATCCGCTTGTAAAACACGTAACGGACTCCAACTATTTGTTTTTATTCTTCAGATGGGTGAACCAAAGCATCGTTGTTGATTTCATCAATATTTGCAAAGAATTCCAAGTGATTATGGAAGACTTCCAATTCAACTGGAGTATCTCCTCCGTACTCCCCATCTAGATTGATACGGAATGGTTGAGCATTTTTTCCTAACATTTCGATCGTCAACTTCTTGGTCTTGAGATATTCTACATTTTCATCGTGCACATGCTTGCCTCCATTGATGGCCTGAATCATCAAGGACAACATGTTAAAGAGCTTAGCAGTTTTTACGATAATCAAGGTAAAGTTCCCATCATCAAGCTTAGCATCTGGCGCGACACTTTCAAAGCCGGCAATCGAGTTGGTCAAAGCCACAAATATCATAGACGCTGGCCCTTCAAAGACACCATTGTCGTGCTCAATCCGTACCTTACGAGCCTTATTTCGCGGCAACATTTTAGCAGCTTCTGCTACATAGGCAAAGTAACCCAAGCGAGATTTAACACTACTTGGAACACTGAAGGTCAATTCTGTCATGGTTCCTGCTGCAGCAATGTTGATGAAATACTTGCTGCCATAGGCACGACCAATGTCCATTTGAATGGTTTGATTCTTTTCGATAATGCGAGCAGCCGCCACAGGATCGCCCATCGGGATCTTCAAGGCACGCGCATAGTCATTGGTGGTACCGGTCGGGATAAAGGCCATCTGCGGACGATTTTCCAGACCTGCAACCCCATTGACCACTTCGTTAATCGTACCATCTCCACCAGCGGCAATGATTAAATCAAAGCCTGCCTTAGCGGCTCTTTCTGCTTCATTTTGGGCAGAAAATGGTTCTGGAGTCGTTTGATAAGCGCTAGTTTCATAGCCCACATCTTCGAGTACGTCCAAGACTTCCGCTATATTTTTCTTGATAATTTCTTGCCCAGAGGTCGGATTATAAATTAAACGGGCTTTTTTGATTCGTTCTACCATAAAGATCCTCTATAAACTTTCAAGCCAGGCCTCATCTTCTACCTGGATTCCTAATTCTTGTGCTTTGGTTAACTTGCTACCAGCGTCACTACCTGCAACGACCAAATCTGTTTTTTTGGAAACCGATCCAGTTACCTTAGCGCCCAGACTTTCTAATTTTGCCTTGGCTTCTGAACGCGTGAGTCGCTCTAGCTTCCCAGTCAAAACGACTGTCATTCCTGATAGGGCCGCATCAGCAGCGACTTTCTCACCAAGATAAGCCATATTGACACCAGCTTCTTTGAGCTCTTGCAAGAGACGCTTGGATCCTTCTTGCGCGAAATAACTCTTGAGGCTTTCAGCCACGACCATACCGAGACTATCAATGCTGGCAATTCGTTCTGGATCAGCTGTAGCCAATTGATCAAGGTCATGGAATTCTTGGAGCAAGATTTGACTAACCTTGCTACCGACATGGCGGATCCCCAAACCAAAGAGTAACTTCTCAGCTGAATTCTCTTTTGAAGCCTGAATGGCTTCATAGAGTTTTTCAGCAGATTTTTCTTTAAAGCCTTCTAAGGTCAATAGATCCTCGACTGTCAGACGATAGATCCCAGCTACATCCTCTACCAACTGAGTGGCAAAGAGTTTCTCTACAACAGCTGGACCCAAGCCTGTGATATTCATAGCATCCCGACTTGCAAAGTGGCTTAATCCTTCCTTAATCTGTGCTGGACAGAGCGGATTGATACAGCGAAGGGCTACCTCATCCTCAAAATGAAGCAACTCACTCTGGCAGCTCGGACAATGAGTTGGAATGGCTAATTCTTGATCAGAGACTCGCTTATCTTTAACAACACGCAAGACCGCAGGAATGATATCACCCGCCTTGTAGACAATGACGGTATCATCCTGATGAATATCCTTTTCAGCAATATAGTCCACATTGTGCAAGGTTGCCCGACTAACGGTAGTTCCTGCTAGCTGGACTGGAGTTAGATTGGCAGTTGGCGTCACCACACCGGTCCGTCCAACCGTCCAATCCACCGATAGGATTTTCGCTTCTTTTTCTTCAGCTGGAAACTTATAGGCGACAGCCCATTTAGGGGCTTTTACGGTAAAACCTAGTTCTTCTTGAACAGCTAGGTCATTGACCTTGATGACGATCCCATCGATATCGTAGGGAAGATCCTCTCGAAGCTGAGCTACTTTTTGGATAAAGTCCCAAATTTGTTCCATATCCTCAGCCAGCACTCGCTCTTGGTTCACGACAAATCCTAAGCGGGCTAATTTCTCAAGCACGCCTTCCTGACTGCTTTGGTCCGTCGGGCTCACTTCTTGATACAAGAAGGTTGCAAGATTTCGCTTGGCTACGATTGTCGTATCCAATTGGCGAAGCGTTCCTGCAGCAGCATTCCGCGGATTAGCAAACTCCGGCTCGCCATTTTCTTGACGGATCTGATTGACCCGATCAAAGGAAGCCCGTGGCATGTAGCACTCGCCTCGAACTGTGATGTTCACTGGCTCTGGTAACACCAAAGGAATATCCTTGACCCGCTTGAGGTTCTCTGTAATATCCTCACCGACAGAACCATCCCCACGTGTCGCCCCCGTTACGAGGACTCCATTTTCATAGGTGAGGGAAATGGACAAGCCATCGATTTTCAGCTCACATACATAGCTGATAGAAGGAAATTCCTTACGGACACGCTGATCAAAGGCTTCTAATTCTTCACGCGAAAAAGCATCCTGCAAACTATAAAGGGGATACTGGTGCTGGTATTTGGTAAAGCCTTTTAAAACCACCCCACCTACACGGTGAGTTGGACTCTCTGGTAAGATCTCATCAGGATGAGCGGTTTCTAGTTCCACCAACTCCCGATATAATTGATCATATTCACTATCTGAAACAGATGGAGCGTCTTTTGTGTAATACTCGTAAGCATATCGATTGAGTAATTCCACTAATTCTTTCATTCTGGTTTTCATGTTCTTATTTTATCATAAAATCTTAATTTAGCCTTGAATTTACTGCATTCTTAGCATTAAAAAAGAGAGTGGGACAGAAATCGGTAATTCGTTAGAATTCGATTTCGTCGTCCCACCTCCGCACAGTTGAGTAGGGCTATAAAAGCTGATGAAATCAGCGTAGTAGAGCCCACTCAACCACTGCGTCTTGCTCGACAATCCAACAACAGCAAAGAGGCTAGGACTTTGGTCCCAGCCTCTTCTTATTTTGTAAAATCGATCCGTTTAGAAAGTTGATTGATCACAATCGCTCCAAAAATTAAGGATGCGAATTCACCCAATCCCATGGTCAACCAGTTATAGAAGAATGGTTGGCCTTGAAGGTAGTATAGTTCCAAGGCAATCGTAAACATGGAGATGGAAAAGAAAATCGCAAACAAGAAATGGTCCAAGCGAATAAGACCGTCAAACAAGAACTTGTTTTTAAATCGACCAAATAGAATGAGTCCAAGTCCTAAGAAGACAAAGGTTGAACCTCCACCGACAAAGACATCGATCCATCCAAAACTAAATAAGTTAGCAATCATACAACCAAGCGTCACCGCAATCAAGTACTTCTTATTGTAAAAAGCTAAGAAATTCATCATTTCCGAAACACGGAATTGATAGCCATAGTAGGCCATAGCGTTGAGAGGTGGGGTAATGGTCAATACGATATAAATCGCAGCAACAATGGCAATTTGTGCCATATCACGAGCAGTTAACTGTTTCATTTATTCTCCTTTAGCGGTTTTCCCGCGTGTAATATGCTTGGCGAAAGGATCTTAAGCACCAAGGGTTGAAGGTTTGATTTCTTCAACCTTTCAAGTATAGCATATTTTGAGGTTTTATGGTAGACTGAATTTATGAAAACACTAATTAAAAAATTTTTTGATAATGAGATTTTATCCTATCTCTTTTTTGGAGTTGCCACAACCATTGTTTCCGTAGGAACCCGCCTCTTCATCTATCATGTGTCTCGTGATGAACGATTAGCGACCGCAATTGGAAACATTGCCGGGATCCTCTTTGCCTTTGCGACCAACGATACCATTGTCTTTAAACAAGAAAGAAAGGGCTGGTTTCAGCGCTTGATCCGATTTGCAATTGCGCGATCTGGGACCTTTATACTGGACATGGCCTTGACTGAGATTTTTGTCAAGCAGTTCCCAGGAATTATCGGTCAATTCGTCCACAACAACAAGAGCCAGATCAATCTAATCGAAACCCTCTTTGCACAAGTGGCCATTGTAGTCCTCAATTACGTCTTTAGTAAACTCTTTGTCTTTAAAAATAAAAACAAGGCTTGAAACGATTGTTTCAAGCCTTATTACTTTAAACTTCTATACTTGCATGTTCTGCACTTAATTGATAGATGGTGCCTTCAACCCCAAAATAATCCTTGGCTAGATCTTTCAATTCCTGCATGGCTGTTTGTGCCCGTTTGGCCTGCTCTTCGTTGATGGCCTCAATCACCAAAATAGCGTCCTTGGTATCTTCTGTTAACATGGTTCTTTGAGCCTCACGCCAATTCAAACAACGGCAAACGGCGCCTTCTTGGTCATAGTAGATGATCTCCCCTTCCAAAGCTGGCGCATCTTCTTCAGCTCCTAATGGAAAGAAAGGTTCGCCTCCTTTCGCTTGTCCTAGAGAGAGGCCACCTACCAATTTATCCATATCTTCTCCCCCACAAGGAAGGGCATAAGCCATCGACACGCTATTGTAAAGATCCACCAAAGGATTAATCGGATAGAATTCACGTCCCTGGTGAACCCGTTTTAAGAGCGCCTCGATTGAAGATCGGGCTCCTTTTTTTGTTTTAAACTTGCTAAAAGCCTGACGCCACTCTTGGACAAATTCACTCTGGGTATAGTTTTCTTCATCGATAAATTCCCATGCTCGCTTGGCACCCTTGTCCAACAATTCTTCGAAATAAGGATCCTTGGCTTCATCTACTGTATTATCAATACCATACAAGGACATCACTGTAATTCTAGCTTTTGGAAATAAATCCCAAAATGCTTGATCGACTGTCACTTTCATTGCTTTACCTCACTATAATTTCTTTTTTGACCTTTTTTGACTAGCTCCCAATCCAAGGTGATATTCTCTCGAACTCGGATGAGATACTCCTCTAACTGTGCGACTTCTTCTTTGGAAAATCCTTTTAAGGCAGTTTTTTCAGAGTAAAGATGTTCCCCTAAAATGAAGGGGTAAATCTGCTTACCTTTTTCAGTTAATTCCCATTCCTTGATTTTAAGGTTTTCACCCCTTGGACGCTGCTGAATCAGTCCTCGTTCTTCTAGTTTTTTTACAGACCTTGCAACGGTGGATCGATCTACTTTCAAGACTTCAGATAGTTCTTCCTGAATCATTCCAGGTTGCTCGGCAATTCGCACCAAGTAGAGGTATTGACCACGCGCCAGATCCAAATCTCGAAATTCAATATTTGCTATAGAATCCAGTGCTCGCGCAATGATGCCAATCTCACGCAAAATACTCATCTCACTCCTCCTTTCCTATTGACAATAGCATAACACATTTTTATTGCAAATGCAATAAAAATAGATAACAAAAAAGAGGCTGGGACAAAAGTCGTAGCCTCTCAATTATTTTTGGATTGTCGAGCAAGACGCAGTGGTTGAGTGGGCTCTACTACGCTGATTTCATCAGCTTTTACAGCCCTACTCAACTGTGCGGAGGTGGGACGACGAAATCGAATTCTAACGAATTACCGATTTCTGTCCCACTCACCCTTATTCCTTTTTATCTTTTTTTATCAAGCGTAAGCGACGCTTTAATTTTTGTGAAACTTCTCTATGCCGAAAGTCCACTTCTTCTGATTTTAACTTAGAGACAATTTCTCCACTGCGCGTTTGGAACTTAGCTTCTCTGGCAAATTGGATACTGGCGTTTAAAATACAACCAATAATCATGATTTTTGCCACCAAGATGAACCAGAACATGATGACCGCTAGGACGACCGATCCGAAGAAACGAGCATCTAAGAAATGACTCACATAACGATCCACATATTTCCAAAAGATATTCAAGATCGCATACAGGACAGCAACAACAAAGGTCGCCCCTGGCAATACATATCTAAATTTTGGAATTTTGACATTTGGAAGGGTGTAATAGAGCAAGACCAGACTGACAAAAAGCAAGAGATAGATAGTCGGCTCTGTCAAATTCAGTAAACGTACATAAATCGTCCGATCAAATGAAAAGGTCTGATAGAGATAGCGGACGATCATTTTCCCAAACATGGAAAGGATCAGAGAGAGTCCAAACAAGCCCTGCAAGGCAAAACTGATCAGAAAGCTAAAGAGTCGCCCCCAGATAATACCACGCTCCTTTTCCACCCCATAACTCTTGTTATAGGCTTTTTGGAGGTAGGCAATGCTCTGAGAGAAGATCCACAAAGCAGAAATAATCGAGAAACTCAGTAAGCCTGTCGAAGGTTTGGTCAACACACTCGATATCATCTGTGCCACTATTCGATATAAGGAGGCTGGCAAAACTTTCTGTAAGCTTAAAAGAATCTGAGTGGGACGAATATGAAAGTAGGGTAAAATATTGGCTGCAATCAGCATCAATGGGAAAATGGAGATCAGCAAATAATAGGCCACCGCAATGCTGGTGATATCAGACTCTGCGCTCTGATAAAACCGCACGAAGCCCTTTATAAATGGCTGTCCCAGTACTTTTTGTAGGACCTTTTTCATTCGTCACCTCCCCATTTTACTAAAAAAGAGCAAAGAGCGAAACCAGACACTTGCCTTCAGCTCCATTCTTTCCTCTCTAGTTTTAGTATGTTCCTTCTTCACCTTGACTAGTCAAGATCACTGGACCATCTTTTGTAATCACAAATTGATGCTCGTATTGACAAGAAAGGCCACCGTCAAGGGTCTTATGGGCCCAACCAGTTTCCATATCTGTATCAATCTCCCAAGTACCGGTATTAATCATTGGCTCAATCGTCAAGACCATCCCTTCACGTAAGCGAAGACCGCGTCCAGCACGACCATAATGTGGGACCATTGGTTCTTCATGCATGGTAGGCCCGACACCGTGTCCGACCAAATCACGCACCACGCCATAGCCTTTGCTTTCTGCATACTCTTGAATCGCTGCACCAATATCTCCCAAGCGATTGCCAACGACCGCTTTCTCAATTCCCTTATAGAGACATTCTTTGGTCACGTCCATCAAATCTTTGACTTCTTGCGAAACATTTCCAACCGCATAAGCCCAGCAAGAGTCCGCCAAGCCACCACTATAAGACTCCGTGTATTTCTTGACTTGCGCTACATTATCAAAATCTAATTTCGATACATCCAAAACAGACTTATCAAGCGGTTCTGACAAGACCATGTCTACCTTGAGGAGATCACCATCTTTGAGAATGACATGACGTGGAAAAGCATGGGCTACCTCGTCATTCAAACCACAGCAAGTCGCATAAGGATAATCCATGAGACTACCTTCTACACCGATCTGAAGCGGCAAGACATTGGCTTCTTTACAGCGACGACGGACATATTCTTCAACTTCCCATAGGTCAAGCCCTGGCTTGATCAAGTCACGTAATCCAATATGGATGCTGGCAAGGAAATCTCCTGCACGATCCATGGCTTCAATTTCACGTTGTGATTTTAATGTAATCATTGTCTCCTCATTTCTTTTGTTTAATTAATCTTAATCGTAATGGTTGCTTTCGCGACTAGCTGCAGATCTAAATACAAGCTAAAATCAACCAAGGCCGAACGTCTAGTTCGCCGAACAAGTTGGGGTTCAATGCGGATCACATCATCCACCTGCACAGCCTGTAAAAAATTGATGATCAACTGTTCGACAATCAAGCTACGCCCACTGTGTTGCATCATCTTGCGAATAACCTTCATCAGCACTTCGATCATGACCCCATTGGCCAAAACACCGCTTTTCTCCAGCATACTTGGCTCCACTGTGAATTGGTAATGGTCGTTCTCTGTTTGAATCTTTTGACCAATTTGCTCACTAAAGGTTGGTAAGCTCGAAAACTGCACCTTGCTGATCCGATCCATGACATCCCGACGCGTAATAACCCCCAGCAAGGTCTGGTTATTACGAACAACAGGAATCATTTCATAATCTTCAGCGATCATCCGTTGGCTAATCGTCGCAATGCTGGTGGACAAATTAGTGGTAAAAATGGTCCGTGACATCACCTTATCAAGGGTCGTCTGAGGCGCCTTATCTCCAGCATCTCTCATGGTCACGACGCCCACTACCATCTGGTGCTGATTGACAACCGGAAAACGACTAAAGCGATTCTTTCGAACCAAATCTAAATAATCCCGGACCGTATCCGTCTCAGAAAGATAGCCGTACTCATGGAAGGGCCGATAGACCTGTTCTACTGTCAAGATATCCGTCTTGATCTGCATGTTAGACAAGGCCTTATTGATCATGGTCGCGACGGTATAGGTATCGTGTGAAGTTCGGATGACTGGGATTTGCACCTGATTGGCCAGATCAATCACATCCTCACTGACCTCAAAGCCACCCGTCACTAAGACCGCATTGTCATGCTTAAGAGCCAATCGTTGGATGCTAGTGCGGTCTCCCACGATCAAAAGCCCACCTTCAGACACATAGTCTAGGACGTGCTTTTCCGTCATGGCACCGATGTAAAATTTATTAAATTCTTTTTCGAGACCTTCCTCACCTGCTAATATTTCAGAGCCAGTGATTTCTAAAATTTCCCGATAGGTCAAGTGCTCTAGTACAGCTTTTTTCGATTTGACACGGATAGTCCCGCTTCTAGGACGCGTTTCTACAATTCCTTGATTTTCAGCTTCTTTAATAGCCCGATAAGCCGTCCCATCACTGACATTCAAAAAGTTGGAAATACTGCGGACACTGACCCGTTTTCCAATCGGCAATTTTTCGAGATAGTCTAAAATCTCTTGGTGTTTACTCATAGAAGTCCCCTCTACCTAGGCGGAAATCATAATAATCGCGCATTTTACGCGTATAGCGGTCACTCCCTTTGAATTGACGAAAAAGACGAAAACCAGCCTTTAAAGCGACCTTTTGACTCCCTGCATTTTCAACATGGGTGACAATCTTAAGCTCCTTCAGTTGAAATTTCTCAAATGATAGATAAACCAACTCTTTGACCGCTTCTGTCATCAGACCCTTTCCCCAAAAATCTTTGCGTAAAAAGTAGCCTAACTCAGCCTCACCCTTAATCTCATCCAACTTTTCAAACTTAATGGAGCCGATCATCTGATTGGTTTCCTTATCACAGATCGCCCAAACCCCCAAAGGATTTTTCATGAAATAGTTGGCTAGTACATATTGAGTTTCAGCAAGATCGGCTTGAGCAGGAAAGATAAATTGTAGGTTATCAGGATTCGAAGCAATCTTATAAAAATCTTCCGCATCCTCAAAGAGAAAAGGTCGTAAATACAACCTTTGTGTTTCAATTAGTGAATAGGCAGCTAAGTGCGTCCAAATATTCATTTCAAACTCCATTGTTCGTGTATCCAGCCGCCACTATCAGATTCCTAGTTCTGTCACTATTCCTCTACCAACTGGATGTCTGCTCCAAGTTGGGTCAATTTATGAATAATATCTGAATACCCGCGAAGGATGTATTCCACATTTGTAATTTCTGTTGTTCCAGAAGCCATGAGACCGGCGATCACTAAAGCCGCACCAGCTCGAAGATCCGTCGCTTTCACACTGGATCCTGTCAATTGATTTGGCCCTTCATAAATAATGTGGTCGTTCAAGGTCGAAATGTTGGCCCCCATTTTAGCCAATTCTGGTACATGGTTGACCCGCTTTTCATAAATTGTATCAACAATGCGTCCACGTCCTGCAGCCGTTAAGAGCAAAGGTGTGATCGGTTGTTGCAAATCAGTCGCAAAACCAGGATAAGGAGACGTTTTGATCTGGATGGCCTTCAAGCCCGTCTGCTTTTCTACAAAGATACTATCTTCAGAAATGGTCATGCGCACACCCATTTCCTCTAACTTAGCAATATAGCTCTCTAAATGCTCATACAGGACATTATTGATCTGGATACCTTCTCCAATAGCAGCTGCAAGGGCAATATAGGTTCCAGCTTCGATGCGATCCGGAATTACTTGATGTCTCGTTCCATGCAAATGCGGAACACCATCAATGATAATAATATCTGTCCCTGCTCCACGAATATGAGCTCCCATGTTATTGAGCAAGGTCACCACATCGATAATTTCAGGTTCCCGCGCAGCATTTTCGATCACTGTCCGACCTTCAGCCTTGACTGCTGCTAAAATCGTATTGATCGTTGCACCGACACTAACAGTATCCATGTAGATGTTAGCTCCTTGAAGAGGCTTGCCATCAGTCGCAAGTTTCATACTAGAGCCATCCATGGTCATAGCGGCTCCCATCGCTTCAAAGGCCTTCAAATGCAAATCGATCGGACGTGGGCCAAGATCACACCCACCAGGTAGTCCAACAGTTGCTTGACCATAACGCCCTAACAAACTGCCATAGAAATAATAGGAAGCTCGCAGACTGTTGATTTTTCCAAATGGCATGGGCATATTCTTCACCCCACGTGGATCAATGATCAAACTGTCTTCTTTGCGCTCGATCTTAGCCCCCATGATGGTCATGATTTCAATCAGACTCGCCACGTCGGAGATATCCGGTACCCCATCAAGGGTCACGATATCATCCGCCAGAATGGTCGCCGGAATCAGGGCTACTACACTATTTTTTGCACCACTAATGGTCACCTCTCCTTTTAGAGGGCGACCACCATTTATTACAATTTTTTTCATCTTAATAATTTATTAGCTCTTTCAAGTCTTTTTCCTTTTACTATCGTTTTTTTGTAACGGAAATAAAAGGGACAACGTATTCAAAATACTGCATCTATTATACCACAGATCGACCTATTTTTCCATCTGTAGGAATTTTCAAAACGAAAAAAAGCTAGGATCAACTTGACCCTAACTTTTCCATTTCAACTAATTATTTTACAGCTTCTTTCAAGGCTTCTACCTTGTCCAAACGTTCCCATGGAAGGTCAATATCTGTCCGTCCCATATGGCCATAAGCCGCTGTTTGACGGTAGATTGGACGTTTCAAATCCAGCATTTGGATAATCCCTGCAGGACGAAGATCAAAGAGCTCACGTGCTGCTTTTTCAAGCTTACTTTCAGCGACTGTTCCAGTACCAAAGGTATCAATACGAACAGAGACAGGTTGAGCAACCCCAATGGCATAAGCCAATTGCACTTCTGCTTTCTTAGCAAGACCTGCTGCCACGATATTCTTGGCAATGTAGCGAGCTGCATAAGAAGCGGAACGGTCCACCTTAGTTGCGTCCTTACCAGAAAAGGCACCACCACCGTGACGTGAATAACCACCATAGGTATCAACAATGATCTTGCGACCTGTCAAACCTGAGTCCCCTTGAGGCCCACCGATAACGAAGCGACCAGTTGGGTTGATGAAGAATTTAGTCTCAGCATCTAGATAAGAAGCTGGTATCACTTCTTTGATGACCTTGTTAATCACATCTTCGTGGATTTGTTCATTGCTGACATCTGGATCGTGTTGAGTTGAAATAACCACTGTATCCACGCGCACTGGGCGGTCGTTTTCATCGTACTCAACAGTAACTTGTGACTTGGCATCTGGACGAAGATAGCTGATTTCCCCAGACTTACGAAGCTCTGCCAAACGACGAACCAACTTGTGGCTAAGTGAAATTGGTAATGGCATGAGTTCTTCTGTTTCATCCACCGCAAAACCAAACATGAGACCTTGGTCTCCTGCTCCAATCAAATCAAGTGGATCTTGATCTGCATTTCCACGAACTTCCAAGGCTTCATTAACCCCTTGGGCAATATCAGGAGATTGTTCCACCAAAGATGGGTGTACTCCTACCGTCTCAGCAGAGAATCCATATTCCGTATTGGTATAACCAATTTCTGCAATGGTATCACGAACCACACGGTTAATATCCACATAAGCAGTCGTTGAAATCTCACCAAAGACATGCACGGAACCAGTATAAACAGCTGTTTCGGCAGCTACGTGAGCTTCTGGATCTTGCTCTAAAATAGCATCTAAAATAGCATCTGAAATTTGGTCTGCAATCTTATCTGGATGCCCCTCAGATACTGATTCAGACGTGAAAAGTTTACGTTCTGACATAAAAATGTCCCCCCTTAAAAAATATTGTTATAGAGTTACAAAGTACTGATAGAAGATTTCTACCACCTTATCGGGACCATATAACACTTCATTATAACACATTACATATGATATGGAAAATGATTTTTCAAAAAGCCCATTAAATCAGCTTTTTCGGTCTATGCACTACCCAGTTAAACTGACTTATACAGTCCTTAAAGTTCCTAAAAAGTTCACAAAAAAATACCCCTTAGGGTATCAATCATTTACGAGTTCAGCAGCAAGATCTAGCACCCTCACACGGTGCTTTTTTTATCTTCAAAAATGGTAGGCGTCCGCGTACCAATGGGTACTCGAAAACCTACCACCTACTTAAATGATAACAGTTCTTTAAAAATTTTCAACCCTATCTACTTTAATCAGTCTCCATTTTTAAATAATATACCTCCAATAAATACCAGGACTCCTAAAACCAAGGATAAAATATTTGGACCTGTCCAATAAGGATCTAGCGTACCTATGATGGAAACAATAAATAAGACGGCTGATGTATTTAAGAGACCCACATTTCCATTCCTCATAGCTATGAAAAGGATGAAAGTCGCAATCATAAAACAAATATAATGGATGGCACCAATATATAAGATCAGTAGATACATGGGGTTTCCTAAAAATAAAGGAAAAATCATAATACCAAGGTGACAGACTGCTATTATAAGGGCGCTCCATAACCAAGACGAATGAAGAATGATCCTCTTTGGCAAATTTTCTTCATCAGTGTTTAACGGTTTTTCAGTGTTCAACTGTTCGTTTACATCTATCTCTCCTTCCACTTGAGAGTCCGCTATCTCTGGTTTAGTTTCAATAGATGATAGATCTTGTACTTTCACCTTGGACTCCCAGCTAGCTGCAACTTTCTCAAGCAAACCAAAAACACGACAAGCAATATAAATCGATAAGAGAAGATAAAAGAGACCGTAAAAGCTTATACGAGAGATGAAAGAGTATACTGCACCTATCACAACAAGAGAAGATAAAATGAGCAAGAGAGAAAATACTTTCTGAAGTTTCTCACTTGTACTTGTGATCATAACATTAATCAGAAGTAGAAACATTAACTCCATTAAAATGTATCGAAGTGTAAAAGCGTAAATGTCACTCGTTCTATCCATACCAATCAATATAAATAGTGGAGAAATATTTGTAGAGGAAACAAATAATACTAAATAAGCTATCGATGATTTCCAACCATCTTTACTTTTCCAATTGTTTAAAAGCTCCCTCATTTCTACATTCTTTATAAGCAAGCAAATCCATATTAAACAAATGATATTTAGCACAAAGGAAATGTTCATCAGATTTGTTGGGGAGAAAGGTGGTAAAAAAAACATCAGTAGTTGGGTAATTGAGAGGAGAAGAGCAGCTATCAATCCTTCAACATTTAAACGCTGCTTCATAATTCTCCAAATTACCCAGCAAATAATCATTCCATTCCATATAGAAAAAATACTAGAGGTAGTGATCAGTGGTGTATTTCCATTTAAATTTTGGACATTATAGCTCTCTACTAGACTACTACCATAAGAAACAAGATAAAGAATTGCTTCAAGAATTAGCAGTATACCATACCATTTTTTTCTAGACATAGATTCTCCTCCGCTTTCTAAGAAAAGTATTTAACGATTCATTTATTTAAATTATAACATAGTTTGTAATCGTTTTCCTCGCTTACTCTCAGGAATTAATAAAAAAGATAGGATTGAACATCCTACCCCCTATCATCACTCTTCATTTTTTAACAATACAGTTCCAATAAAAACCAGTATAGCTATCACAAGAGGAGGAAAGAAAAAGCTAGACCAATCTGGAGTACGAGCTGTAATCATTGAGACAAAATAAATACCTACAGACGTGTAAAGAGTTGTTACATTGCCCATCTTTTTCCCATTCCACAAGAGAATGGTTGCAATGATGAAACAAATGAGATGAAACCCAAGGAAAAACAAGAGGGCAGGTGCCCATCCTGCTAATACGGCTACTTCGAGGAGAAATAATCCTCAGTATATAATCGTGAAAGCAAGTGCAATAGATAGCGTTAACTAACTTCCAACTCTCTTTTCTGAACCAATCTCACCAACAGGCGAAAGAGCTTCCTCCAGAATCTTTGCCTCTTTTTCTTTATCTACTTCAAGATTTTTCTGTTGATCAGTCATAACTTTCTCCTAACATTTTTAGTTATTCTTTCAAATAATAGCGCTTAAAAATAGAGAGGAAGAACTGATTTAACTATCTCTTTGATCGACCCGAATACTTTTTATTGAGTAGAGTTGACCATACCCATTTTTTAATTAAGAGCTTTTATCTTCTTCAACTAAGAGTGTTCCAATTAAAACCAGAATACCTAGCAGTAACGGAGAGATTCGAAAAATTTCCCAATCTAGTTCAAAACCCAAGATGATAGACAGCAGATAGAGTCCAACACTCGTATAGAGGAGGCTTTTATTCCCCTTCTTTATCCCTAGTCCAAGTAAAATGGTTCCAAAAGCAACACCTAAGAAGTTTGGTGTTAGAAAAATCAACAACATGAAAAATCCCAAAATATTAAAGAAAAAGACAAACAATACAAGATAGATAATGGATAAGTAAAATGTCGCTGAAAGAAGAATAGAATGTAAGTTACTTTCTTTTGGAGGATTCTGAACAAATATAGAATTGGGATAATCTTCACTGATCTTGCTATGTTCTTTATTTTCCTCAAAATGTTTCTCTTGGTTTGTCATCACTTTCTCCTTCCTTTCTTATATTTTTATGTTTTTCCTTTAACACCATTATTCTTGATTCCATCATTCTTTTCATGATAGCCATCTATTCAATGCTATCTCTTAAACATTAATTTGGACAGGTTTCCAATTAGATTGCTAACATATCATGAAATAGGCTGGAAATCTTCCCTAAATAAAATCAGCCTCTGCAATAGCTCTTTTCACTTCTTCAATTGGTAAATTGACCAGTTCTACTTCTTTTTCGCGGTATAGGTATTCGGCATATTCATCGATGCGGTATTGATGAATATATACTACCCGCTTGCAACCGACTTGAAGCAACTGCTTGGTGCAATTGAGGCAAGGAAAATGCGTCACATAAGCTGTAAAGCCTTTTGGAATTCCACGTTCAGCTCCTTGCAAAATAGCATTGACTTCCGCATGAATCGTCCGGACACAATGTCCCTCGACCATGAGGCAGCCATCCTCTAGACAATGATCTGTCCCAGAAACGGATCCATTATACCCTGTTGCAATGACCTTATTATCCTTAACCAGAACAGCGCCTACTTTCGCTCGATTACATGTCGCACGATTCGAAATCAGTAAGGCCTGTGCTGCAAAATATTCATCCCATGCTAGTCGATTGTGTGTCACCTTTATATCCTCCATCTCTCCTCATATCGGTTACGATTATTTTCATTATAGCATGAAATCAACAAGAAAAAAAGGGAGTGGGAAAGAACTCTGACTAGTAAAAAAGAGTTCGTTTTCCCACCCCCGCACAGTTGATTAGGTCATCTTTAGAGCTTAAAAAGCGAATAAAGATACCAATCAACCACTGCGTCATACAGTTATTTCTATCATACATCAAAGGCTGGACAACTTTTGCCCAGCCTATTATAAACATTATTTACCAAGTTTTGCTTTAGCTGCATCTGCAAGAGCTGTGAAAGCTGCTGCA
>OHAS01001162.1_pt1 | contig 21603 bp, 19 predicted proteins | sample 1577131 | NCBI WGS metagenome assembly OHAS01 (sample SAMEA3541566, study PRJEB24748) | human gut metagenome | biome: human gut; feature: human-associated habitat; material: faeces | place: China | collected 2012 | reverse complement strand
ATACGATAGTAGGAAGGTCATTTCCTGCTGGAGCAGAGATAACAACTTTTCTAGCGCCTGCGTTGATATGAGCCTGAGCCTTCTCCTTGGATGTGTAGAAACCAGAGCACTCTAATACAACGTCTACTTTTAACTCTCCCCATGGGCAGTTATTTGCATCCGGGAATGCGTAGATCTTGATCTCCTTGCCGCATACGATGATGGAATCGTCTGTAGAAGATACCTCATCTGCATGCTCGTACTTACCCTGAGATGAGTCATACTTTAACAGGTGTGCTAACATCTTCGGGCTTGTCAGATCGTTGATTGCTACTACTTCATATCCTTCTGCTCCAAACATCTGTCTGAAAGCAAGACGACCGATACGGCCAAAACCATTGATTGCTACTCTTACTGCCATTTTTAATTCCTCCTAGAATTTGTAAATGTAATCGCCGGGCATAAATCCCCTAGAACCGGCAAGCACAAGGTACTTATGCTTATTGGCTCCGTGCTTCCTATATTCTAACCAATTTCCATAGAAAGTTCAAGCCTTTTTCTCCACTTTATTGCCACTTTGTTAAATTTTTCACTATATCACAGGTTTTTTTTCCCTTTTCCGGAAAAATATACAAAATCTGAAAATACGCCGGAAAATCTGCTGACGCTGCACGCCCGCTGTGTTATACTTTTTTCTGGTAACCTGTAAACATACCAAAGAGGAGTTTTCTTATGTCAAACCTTATTTTTTTACTGATTTTGTTTGTTTTTGTTCTTATATTATCCGCGACGCCGCTGTTTCGCAAAAGCCGCAGCCAGCGGGATTATGAGCGTTCCGGCATGCAGCTGCTTGCCACTTCCCGCGGCAGGGTCCTGCTGCTCCCTGCCCTGGGCTGTCTCTGCGCGTGTATCGTCACATTTTTTATGGTGCTTATGTATCAGGACATCGGTTTTGAGGCATCGGATATAGGCTCTCTGCTCTCATGCATCGGCGTCACCATCCTGTTAGTTGTCGTCTGCTTTCTCGGCGGTTACGCCATGCAGGCACGTCATGTTCTATATAATGAAGAAATCCTTCTGATCGGGAAACCGTTCCGCCCCTACCAGACCATTCACTGGTATGAAATCTCTGAGATGCGGATCAAAAATCAGGACTTTTTTGATCTGTATGACAGAAACGGCCGCCGCTGTGTCAGCGCAAATGCGAATCTGGAAGGCTACCGGCAATTTTATCAGGCATCGTTACGGTTCACCCGTCCCGAATACACCGCAAAGCAAAAAAACACCCCGTACGACAATCCGGTGTCTGCGGCATCCGGCTGCGGAACACTGCGCTACCGGACCGGCGAATATTACGCGCTCCTCATCCTCTATGCGGTTGTCATGTTTCTGTTTTTCGGCTTGACCGTTTTTTCCGGGGAAAGCATTTCGGGAACGCTGCAGATCATCCGCGAAGAAAAGCTCTACGGCGCCCTTTTCTTTCCGGTCGCGTTTGTCGGCACCGTTCTGGCACTGTTTTATGTCAGTCTGCAGAAAATCACCTACGACCGCGAAAAAATTGTTATTTCCCGTTTCCCCCGCCGGACACAAACCCTGCTGCGCCGGGATATCCGCCAGCTTGAATGTACCTCCGACAGTCAGGGGCTCCGGACGCTCACCCTGCACACGGATAACCGCAGATATGTGATCCGCGAGAAACAGTTCCGCGTAGGGTTCCCGGAATTTTTCAACGAACTGATCCATTAAACTCACACAGAAAGGAAGATCTCTATGTTATGGGATACACATATGCACAGCCAATATTCCGGTGACAGCGACGCCCCGCAGGAGGACATGATCCGCGCTGCAATCAGGGCACAGCTCCCCGGCATCTGTTTTACGGATCATCTGGACATCGACTATCCGGACAACCCGGAAGCGTTCCTGTTAGACCTGCCGAACTACACGTCATCCGTTTTCGCCATGCAGGAACAGTACCGGGATCAGATCAGCGTGCGCTACGGCATCGAGCTGGGGCTCCAGCCGCATCTGGCAGCGCTGCATGCCGATATTCTCTCGCAGTATGACTTCGACTTTGTCATCGGTTCCTCCCATGTGGTACACGGCTATGATCCGTATTTTCCGCCATTCTGGAAGACGCACACCGAGGAGGAGGGATACCGCGAATACTTTGAGTCCATCCTGGAAAACATCCGGGCATTTGATGACTTTGACGTCTACGGTCACATCGACTATGTCGTGCGCTACGGTCCGACGCGCAACGAGAATTATACCTACACCAGATACAGCGACGTGATCGACGAGATTCTAAGACTTCTGATTGAAAAAGGGAAAGGCATCGAGATCAATACCGGCGGCTTCAAATACGGGCTGGGGCACCCGAACCCCTGTGAGGAGATCCTCGCGCGCTACCGTGAGCTTGGCGGTGAGATCATCACGGTCGGCGCGGACGCCCATGCTCCGGAGCATGTCGGCTTTGCCTTTGAGAAAGTGCCTCAGATTTTAAAGGACACCGGTTTTACTTACTACACGGTCTTCCGGAAACGCAATCCGGAATTCATAAAAATTGAGGACTGACCGCCGCATCCGGCGCTCCAGTCCTCATCCTCACTGACATTTTATACGTTGATGTCCTGTTTTATTTACGCATCTCTTCTGCGGCGCGCTCTATGTAAAAATCAAGCAGTTCATAGATCCAGTCTTTCAGATTGGAAAACACAAATCCCGTACGCCCGGCGCGCTCTGTATTGATGCTGTAGCCGGGCGTCCCATTATATGGCGCCGGATCGCCGGTCTCATCAAGAAACGCCTCTTTTCCGGTGCGTCTGTACACGTAAGTCAGGATCTCCCGCGGCGAGATGGTCCCGCGGCTCGCTCCGTTGACGGCACCCTGAATCTCATCCCCGCCGAGATGCGCCAGAAGGCGCCCCGCATCGTCCACGCTGATAAAGCTCATCTGTGCGTCCATATTATCAATATACATCGGTTTCTGCCGCACCACATGTTCCACATAAAAGTACAGCCGGTCCGTGTAGTCATCCCTGCCGATGACGTAGGGGAATCTCACAAAAGCCGCATTTTTCATCGGATACTGCTGCACGAGCGTACATTCCGCACTTTTCTTCAATACGTCATACGGTCCGCTGTAATCCGTATACCAGACCAGTCTGTCATGTTCCGGCTCATAGTCCGTCTCCACGGTCTGAAAATGCAGATCATACACGGATACCGAGGACACCATCACATACCTTCTGCAGGGCACCGCCTCCAGCACGGTGCGCACATCCCCCGCACAGTAAGCCAGATCGTCGTAGAAAACGTCATAATATTTATGGGCAAACACCTGCTCCATCTGCCGGACATCCGTCCGGTCGACGATCAGACGTCTGACTCTGTCTCCAAAATCATCCGGCGTCCGACCGCGTGTTGCGATCGTCACCTCATGTCCCCGGTGCAAAAGTTCCCACACCAGATGTTTTCCGAAAAATCCCGTTCCGCCCAGCACTAAAATATTCATACGTTTCTCCATCTTTCTTCTTCCCGTTTTCCGTTCCCTTTCGCACTATTATACTCATTTTACGTTGTTTTATCAACAATCCCCCAAGAACCGAACAGCAAAAGACCCCGCAGAAAGGTTTTTCTCCTCGCTGCAGGGTCTCTTTTACTTCCCGTTATTTTTTCTTTTACTTAAAATATTCCACGCCGGACTCAAACAGTCTCAAATCCTGCTCACCGTAAATATTCATCGCCACACTCCGGTCACGACGCTCCGAATGTGCCATCTTGCCGAGCACTCTTCCGTCCGGGCTTGTGATTCCCTCGATTGCCATGTAGGAGCCGTTGACATTCCACTCTTCATCCATGGTCGGAACACCCGCCTCGTTGACATACTGTGTTGCCACCTGACCGTTTGCAAACAGCTTCTCCAGCCATTCCTTCGGAGCGACAAAACGTCCCTCGCCGTGGGAAGCCGGATTGCAATATACCTCGCCGGTCTTTGCCTGTGCCAGCCACGGGGACTTGTTCGTCACAACCTTCGTGTATACCATCTTGCTGATATGACGGCCGATCGTATTGTAGGTTAATGTCGGCGAATCTGCAGTCTGCGGACGGATCTCACCATACGGTACCAGCCCCAGCTTAATCAGTGCCTGGAAACCGTTGCAGATGCCGAGTGCCAGTCCGTCGCGCTCGTTTAAAAGCTTCATGACCGCCTCTGTCATCTTCGCATTGCGGAACGCCGTCGCAAAGAACTTCGCGGAGCCCTCCGGCTCATCTCCCGCGGAAAATCCGCCCGGGAACATGATAATCTGTGCCTGATCGATCGCCTTTGTGAACTCCTCAACCGAATCGCGGATGTCCTCTGCATTCAAGTTCTTGAATACCTTTACGATCGTGTCCGCACCTGCGCGCTCAAATGCTCTCGCACTGTCGTACTCGCAGTTCGTTCCCGGAAATACCGGTATAAACACGGTCGGTTTTGCCACCTTGTGTTTGCAGACATAGATACTGTCTGCCTGATAGATGCCGGTGTCAAGTTCGTCCTTATTATCTGTCACGCGGGTCGGGAATACTTTCTCCAGCGTGCCGCTCCATGCCGCGATCGCCTCGTCGAGTGCAAGCTTCATGCCGCCGTAGCAGAAGCTCTGTTCCTCATTTACCCAGCCGACAAGCTCCTCATTTCCGGAAAGTCCCGCTGCCTTTAATGCCTCCTTGACAATACCAACCTTCTCCACCGGAACCTCCGCCACGATATTACCAAATCCCGGTGCAAACAGTGTCTCTTCCAACACTTCCTTCTCAATCGTCACACCAAGCTTATTGCCAAATGCCATCTTGCTGACTGCCGCCGCAAGTCCTTTTCCATCCAGCGCATAGGCGGATACGACCGCACCCTTTCCGATCAGCTCATGCAGCACCGCATAGAGCTTCATTACCTGCGCATAGACCGGGAGATCATAAGAATCCTTCTCGATGGAGAAAAGTACCAGCTGATTTCCCACTGCCTTAAGCTCCGGCGTGATGATGTCGCCCTCTTTTGCTACATCCACGGCAAAGGATACCAGTGTCGGCGGTACGTCGATCTCGTTGAAGCTTCCGGACATAGAATCCTTTCCTCCGATGGACGGCAGCCCGAATCCGATCTGTGCATTGTATGCGCCGAGCAGTGCGGCAAACGGCTGGCTCCAGCGCTTCGGCTCCTCGCTCATTCTGCGGAAATACTCCTGGAAGGTAAAGCGCACCTTGCTGTAATCGCCGCCGGCAGCCACGATTCTCGACAGAGACTCAAGCACTGCATAGACCGCACCGTGATACGGGCTCCAGGAAGACAGATACGGATCGAAACCGTACGCCATCATCGTGACCGCATCGGATTTGCCGGTCATCACCGGAATCTTTGCCACCATGGACTGTGTCTCGGTCAGCTGATATTTCCCGCCGAACGGCATGTATACGCTTCCCGCTCCGATGGAACCGTCGAACATCTCCACCAGTCCCTTCTGAGAACACACATTCAAGTCGGCAAGTTCTGCGAGCCATGCTTTCTTCATATCGCCTGCTGCTAACGCCTCGGAAACCGCCGGTGTATCGATCTTATTCAGATAATTTTCCTTCGGGTCCGGCATATCCACTGCCACATTAGTCTCCTGATGTGCACCGTTGGTATCCAGAAATGCACGGGATAAGTTTACGACTTCCTTTCCTCTCCACATAAGCACCAGCCGCGGCTCCTCGGTCACAACCGCAACCTCGACAGCTTCCAGATTCTCCTCCTTCGCAAATGCAAGGAACTTCTGTACATCCTCCGGTGCCACTACGACCGCCATACGTTCCTGGGACTCTGAGATTGCAAGTTCGGTTCCATCAAGTCCCGCATATTTCTTCGGCACCTTATCCAGCTGCACGCGCAGTCCGTCTGCCAGCTCTCCGATGGCAACCGATACACCGCCTGCACCGAAGTCATTACACTTCTTGATGATATGCGCCACTTCCTCGCGGCGGAATAATCTCTGGATCTTGCGCTCTGTCGGCGGGTTACCCTTCTGCACCTCTGCACCGCAGACTGCGGTGGACTCTGTGTTATGTGCCTTGGAAGAACCTGTCGCACCGCCGATGCCGTCACGACCGGTACGGCCGCCAAGCAGAATGATGATGTCTCCCGGATCGGAGGTCAGTCTCTGCACCGCACGTCTCGGAGCCGCACCGAGCACTGCACCGATCTCCATGCGCTTCGCCACATAATTCGGATGGTATACCTCCTTGACATAACCGGTTGCCAGACCGATCTGGTTACCATAAGAACTGTAGCCGTGTGCCGCCTCGCGCACCAGCTTCTTCTGCGGAAGCTTGCCCGGGATCGTGTCTTTCACGGAAACCGTCGGATCTGCCGCACCGGTCACACGCATTGCCTGATAGACATAGGTACGTCCGGAAAGCGGGTCACGGATCGCGCCGCCCAGACAGGTTGCGGCACCACCGAACGGCTCAATCTCTGTCGGATGGTTATGTGTCTCGTTCTTAAAGTTTACAAGCCACTCTTCGGTCACGCCGTCCACCTCGATCGGAACGACAATCGAGCAGGCATTGATCTCATCGGACTCCTCCTGATCCATCAGCTTGCCCTCTTTTTTGAGGCGCTTCATCGCCATTAAGGCAATGTCCATCAGGCACACGAATTTGTCTGAACGTCCTGCGTAAAGATTCTTATGGGTGGCAAGGTAATCCTGATAGGTCTCCTCCATCGGCGCACGGTAATAGCCGTCGTCAAAACTTACGTCCTTAAGTTCTGTGGAAAACGTCGTATGACGGCAGTGATCGGACCAGTAGGTGTCCAATACGCGGATCTCCGTCATGGACGGGTCGCGCTTCTCCTCATTCTTAAAATAATTCTGAATATGTAAAAAGTCCTTGAATGTCATCGCCAGACCGAGGGAATCATAAAGTTCCTTCAGTTCTGCCTCAGGCATCGCAGAAAATCCGTCGAAAATCTTTACATCCTCTGGCTCCGGGAACGACTGCACCAGCGTCTGCGGCTTCTCAAGACCGGTCTCTCTGGAGTCAACCGGGTTGATGCAGTGCTTTTTGATCGCCTCAAACTCTGCATCACTGATCTCTCCCTCGATCACATAGGTCACAGCCGTGCGGATCAGCGGCTCCTCGTTCTCATTTAACAGCTTCACACACTGCTCGGCAGAATCCGCTCTCTGGTCAAACTGTCCCGGCAGGAATTCTACGGAAAAAGTTCTCGCGCCATTTAACTCAAAATTTTCCTCGTACACATCGTCCACCGGCGGCTCGGAAAAAACGGTAACCAGAGCCTTGCGGTAGGTTTCCTCCGATACATGCTCCATATCGTAACGGATCAGCTCACGCACTCCCTTCACGTCACTGATACCGAGATAATTTCTGATCTCTGCTTCCAGCTCTCTTGCTCTGACAGCAAATGCCGGTTTTTTCTCCACATATACGCGTCTTACGTTGCTCATATTTTCCCTCCATCTGCGCACGCCATCGGCGAAACTACTGATCGTTTGTATTTCTATCTTATCCTACTTTCTATATGAAGTATAGCATATGCGAACAAATAAGCATAATTAATATATTTAATCTCTTCTATTATTATGGTTAATATATCACATAAGATTTATTTGACAGTTTTATAAGCAGGTCTTATAATTATAGCTAACACGCTACAGAACGGTTCGGAGCAGCGCTCCGACAGAAACGAGGAACCATGGATATCAATTACGAATTGTATAAAGTTTTCTATTATGTTGCAACCTCCCTCAGCTTTTCCGAGGCGAGCAAGCAGCTCTATATCTCCCAGTCCGCCGTCAGCCAGTCAATCAAGACGCTGGAGAAAAAGCTGGAGCAGCCGCTTTTTATCCGGAGTACCAAAAAAGTACAGCTGACTCCGGCAGGAAAGATTCTGCTCAAGCATATTGAACCTGCCATGAATTTAATCCGGCGCGGTGAGAGCCAGCTGTTAGATTCCGGCAGCCTCGGTCTGGGGCAGCTCCACATCGGCGCAAGCGACACCATCTGCCGCTATTTTCTCGTGCCGTATTTAAAGCAGTTCCACAAGAAGTTCCCGAATGTCCCGATCAAGGTGACAAACTCAACCTCCCTCAGCTGTGTGGAGCTGTTGGAACAGGGAAAAGTCGATCTGATTGTGACCAATTTTCCCAACTCTAATTTAAACCAGTCCTACATCCGCAAGACCGTGTGCAGCTTTCACGACGTCTTTATCGCCAACCCTGCTTATTATAATCTGAAGCAGCAGGAGATTGCCTTAGAGGATCTGCAGCAGTACCCGATCCTGATGCTCGACCGCAAGAGCACCACCAGCGAATTTCTGCATAACCTCTTTCTGCAGCACCAGCTTGAGCTGATGCCGCAGATCGAACTGAGCAGCAACGATCTTCTGATCGACCTGGCACGCATCGGCCTGGGAATCGCGTTTATTCCGGACTACTGCCTAAACCGCGAGTCCAGAGAGCTCTTTATCGTAAAGATCAGGGAAAAGCTCCCGGCACGCCAGATGGTTGCCGCAGTCAACCCGACGCTTCCAATTGCGCAGTCTACGGAAGAATTCTTAAAGCTCCTGCCGTCTCTCCCAGAACTCGGCTAACATCTGTTCTACTTCATTTACGTTACATATCCGGCGCTGTTCCCATTCCCTTGGGAACAGCCCTCTGTAATCACTCTTTAAAAACCGCTCGTCCAGCAGTTCAATCACTCCCACATCTTCTGTCGTCCGTATCACGCGTCCGGCCGCCTGCAATACCTTGTTCATTCCCGGAAAGCGGTACGCATAATCAAAGCCTGCCCCCGCTCTCTCATCATAATAATGCATTAAAATCTCGCGTTCATTGCTGATCTGCGGCAGTCCTGTTCCCACGATCACCGCCCCGATGAGCTGTTCTTTTTTCAGATCAATCCCCTCTCCGAAAATACCTCCGAGCACACAGAATGCCACCAGTGAACCGCCGCGCCGTTTCGATGTCTCACCGGAAAATGCCTGTAAGAAAGCCTCGCGCTCCGCCTCACGCATCCCGGTCTGTTGCATCATGCACCAGAGACGCGGCTCTGCATTTCCGGAATTTTCCGCATCATTGGGATGCTCCGCAATCTCTGCATCTTCGGGATGCTCCGCAATCTCTGCATCTTCGGGATGCTCCACAATCTCTGCATTCTCTGCTCCTTCCGGAAAATACTCCTGCGGACGCATTTCATCCGTCTCCCCGCCCTCTAAAAACACATCGTAGACTTCCTGCATCATCCGGTAGGACGGAAAGAACACCATATAGTTTCCCTGCTTCGCGCGCGCTGTTTTTTCTATATATAATGCAATCCGCTCATACTCTGCCCTGCCACGCCTCGTGTACTTGCTGCTGACGTCATTTCCAAACAGCAGCAGGCGCTGTTCCTCGGAAAACGCCGTCTGCGCGTAGACCGCATAATTATCCCTGCGGGTGGACAGCAGGCTTTTATAATACTGGATCGGAAGCAGCGTCGCCGAGAAAAAGATCGTCGCATTTCCCTTGTCAATGCGCTCCTGCAGATTGAGGGATGGATCCACACAGTAAAACTTCAGCTTGAAGCGCCCGTCCTCCTCATGCTCTGAATACACGACATAATGCTCGTCGACCAGCTCGTAGATATTCATGAAATTGCGCAGGTTTAAGTAAAATTCATTTACTTCCCTGCGCTCCGGGAAATCGGGACTTTTCTGCAGATACTCATCCAGATCTGCCGCAAGGCGCGTCAGTGCAAAGATCAGCATACCGATATTTTCATATACGACATAGTTTTCGCACTCACGCTTGTACCCAAGGAGAATTCGGTTGCATTTTTCCAGATGCCGGATCACACGTTCCGCACGTCTGTCATGCTTTTCCTGATAGGGTTTCAACAGCTTTTTAGCTGCCAGAAAATCCTCCTTATAGATCGATGCGCTGTACATTTCCCGGCTCCGCTCCACAAGATTGTGTGCCTCATCCACCAGAAAAATGTAGTCCCCGCGCGTTCCTTCCGCAAAAAAACGCTTCAGATAAACATTCGGGTCAAAGACATAATTGTAATCCCCTATGATATCATCCGCCCAGGTTGCCGTATCCAGCGACATCTCAAACGGACAGACCCGGTACTCCCGCGCCTGCTCTAAGATCACTTCCCTGGTAAAAACATCCTCCTTCTGCAACAGATTGTACACCGCATCGTTCACGCGGTCGTAGTGTCCCTTCGCATAGGGACAGTGTACAGGATTGCAGTCCATCTCCTCGCACAGGCACAGCTTTTCCTTCGCCGTCAGCTGGATGATCTTCGCCTGATACCCCCTGGTGCGCAAAAGTTCAAATGCTTCCTTTGCCACCGTGCCCGTGATCGTCTTCGCCGTCAGATAAAAAATCTTGTCCCCGAGTCCCTCGCCGACCGCCTTCACCGCCGGAAAGACCGTCGAAATGGTCTTCCCGACACCGGTGGGCGCCTGGATAAACAGATTCTTCCGGCGCGCGATCGTGCGGTATACGTCCGATGCCAGTTCTTTCTGCCCCTTCCGGTATGCATAGGGAAACTCCAGCTTTTTGATGGAAGCCTGCCGCAGATTCTGCCAGGCGAACTGAAAATCCGCCCACTTTTTGTATTCATCGGTCAGCCGGGTGAACCACTCCGCCAGCTCCGCAAACGAAAATGTTTCCCGGAAGTATTTCAGATTCCCCAGAAACGCCGTCTTTGTCAGTTCGATTGTATCCAGATTGCAGTAGGTCAGCTGCACGGAGATCTCTGCAAGATCATGCTGCAAGGCATAGATATAGGCATAACACATCGCCTGCGCGCGATGCACGCCCACGGGTTCATCCAGCGCATCCAGATTCATGTAGATCCCCTTGATCTCATCAATCGTCACATGCATGTCTTCCTCCACCGTAAGATGGTTGAAGTTATCCGAAAAATCAAGCTGTCTCTCCCCGTCGCACGTAATCTCGATTCCGTCCGCCCGTCCCTCGATGGCAAGCGTGTAATCTCCCTCGCTAAGTTCGATCTTAAGCGGCACCTCCGCATGGTAATTCGCGCCTTTGCTCTTCTGAATGCGCTTATGGATACGGCTGCCCTCCCACATGGCCTCCGGGGACGCAGTTCTCCCGTGGCGGTTATCAATGTCTCCCTCCCGCAGAATGAACTCCACCAGATTCCGCACCGAGATCTTTATGATTTTCTTTTCGTCTTTTTCCTGTTGTGCATCCATACGGCAGCGCTCCCTACTTTCCGGTTTCTTATCATACAGTGTAACACAAAAACAGGGCTGCTGCACGAAGAGGTTTCTCTCCGGCAGCAGCCCTGTCTCCGTCTGTCTGACTAGCAGACTGCATATTTCTGTACCGTATTCTCAAACCCGGTGTTCTGTCCGCCGTATTTTACGGTCAGATCCTTGCTGAGTCCAAGATACAGCATTCCGAGCAGTGATTTTGCATCAATCACAGCTCTGTTATAACAAACATCGATATCAAAATCACATTTTCCGGCAGCTCTCACAAACTCCTTTACTTCCTCCGTGTCAGACAATCTGATTTTTCTCTCTATCATATTATTCATCCTTTCCTACTATAAACCAAACGTGTTTCTCTGATTTCCGCGCAATTATTGCATAATTTTTATTCTTTGTCAAATTTGACGCAACCGGTAAACCACTTGAAAGTACGGGCAATCTGCTCATTTCTGTGCCCGATTTTTGCCGTTTTTTGCAATCTCTTTTTGCGATTTTCTCTCAAAAAACAAACTGCATAATTATTCTTGTGCACACTTTCTCATTTCCCGCAAAGGTACATTTCGTTTTTGTAATATTTTCACATATTTTTTCCCCAGAGAAAACTATTTTTCATCTCTCAGTTTCCTAAGATTCTGCTTGAGAGCCTCCACGGCGCGGTCGATCTCTTTCCTTGTCGTCTCTCCCGACAACGTCATGCGCACAGTACCCGCTGCATATTCGTCCGGCACACCCAATGCCCCGATTACATAGGAGACCCGCTCCTCACCGGTGTTGCAGGCAGAACCGCCCGAGGCGCAGATTCCATCCTCATACAGCAGAATGAGGAGCGATGCACCGTCCACGCCGGAAAAGCTCACATTCACATTTCCTGGCAGGCGGTTCGTGGGATGTCCGTTCAGGCGGACCCCCTTGATCTCATGCATGATCTTTTCAATCAGATAATTGCGCAGCATCATCTCCCTGCGGATTCTTCTGCGCATATTGCAGAATGCCAGTTCCACCGCTTTCCCCATCCCGACGATTCCCGGCACATTCTCCGTTCCCGCGCGTTTTCCACGCTCCTGGCTGCCGCCGTGGATAAAGGAAGGCATCGTAACCCCGTCTCTTACATACAAAAATCCCACGCCTTTCGGTCCGTGAAATTTGTGGGCGCTCGCACTCAGCAGATCGATGTGATACTGCTGCATCGAGATCGGGATCTGGGCATACGCCTGCACCGCATCCGTATGAAACAGAATCTGATGGTCTCTTGCAAACCTTCCGATCTGCATGACCGGTTCGATCGTTCCGACCTCATTGTTTCCAAACATGACCGAGATCAGGATCGTATCCTCCCGGACGGCATGCTCTAACTGTTCCAGCGAGATCATTCCGTTTTGATCGACATCCAGATAAGTCACCTCGTAGCCCTGCTCCTCAAGATAATGGCAGGAGTTTAAGACCGCGTGATGTTCAATCCTGCTGGTGATGATATGACGACCGTATTTTCCATACGCCTCCGCCACCCCCTTGATGGCCCAGTTGTCTGCCTCCGATCCCCCCGATGTAAAATAGATTTCCGACGGTCTGGCATCCAGTGATGCTGCAATCACCTCTCTCGCATGGGCAATCGCCGCCTGCGCTTCCTCCCCGTAACCGTAAGTCGTTGATGCATTGCCAAACTTTTCCACCAGATAAGGCTGCATAGCGGCTTCGGCCTCCTCCGCCATTCGCGTCGTTGCAGCATTATCCAGATAGACCACACCTGCTTTATATTCCTGATCGCACATTTTTCCCCCACACCTTACATATAATAAAAAGATTCCAATTCCCGGAGACACACTTGCCAGACATTCATTTTCCCAGGAATTCCGTTTCTGGAAATTCTCTGAAAAATTCCCTGATCACCGGCACACTGCTGCTCACACTCGCCGGTGTGCTCACACGGATTATCGGCTTCTTCTATAGAATATTCCTCTCAAGGCTGATTGGTGCAGAAGGTCTTGGGATCTACCAGCTGCTGTCCCCGGTGATGGCGCTCGGTTTCGCCGTCACCGCCGCCGGAATTCAGACTGCGATCTCACGCTTCGTCTCCTCCGAGCTTGCGCAGAACAATCCCGCGGGTGCGAGGCTCTATTTTCGGATCGGCCTGCTGCTGTCGCTGTTTTTATCTGCCGCGACCGGCTTTGTAATCTGGAAATACGCAGGCTTTATCGGTGTTTCCATGCTCGGAGATGTGCGGTGCATCCCGCTCCTTAAGATCATCTCCCTCTCCTTTGTCCCTTGCTGTATCCACGCCTGCATCAACGGCTGCTACTATGGACAGAAAAAGACGGGCGTCCCCGCTCTCACACAACTTACCGAACAGATCGCCCGCGTCGGCACGGTCTGGCTGCTCTATCAGATCCATATGCGGGAGCAGACCGCCGTTCCACTCTCCGTCACAATGTGGGGCGCTGTGATGGGCGAAGTGGCAAGCACGCTCGTCTCCATCAGCGTCGCAAAACTTCCAGAGGGAACGGACACGGCGCTTTCCGTAAAATGCGGCACGCGCAATCTCCTGGCCATGGCGGTTCCGCTCACGGCGAACCGGGTTGTTTTAACGCTCTTTTCCAGTTTTGAAAATATCATGATTCCTAGCCGCCTGCGCCTGTTCGGTTACACGGCTTCCGAGGCGCTTGGCGTCTACGGCATTTTAACGGGCATGGCAATGTCCGTCATCATGTTTCCGTCCGTCATCACCAACTCCGTTTCAGTGCTTCTTATGCCCGCCATCTCAGAGGCCAAAGCCGGCGGAAACGATGCGCTCATCCGGCGTGCAGTTTTAAAAACCATCCGGGTCTGTCTTCTGTGGGGCTTTTTCTGTACAGCAGGTTTTCTTGCTACCGGCCACTTTATCGGGAATGTGCTCTTTGGGAACGCGCTCGCTGGAACATTTATACGGACGCTCGGCTGGATCTGTCCTTTCCTGTACCTCGGCGTGACGCTGAGCAGTATTCTGCACGGGCTCGGCTACCCGGGCATCACTTTCGTGCTGAATCTGATTGCCTGCGGCATCCGCATTCTCTTTGTGCTGTTTGCCCTCCCCGTCTACGGCATCCGCGGCTATCTGTGCGGACTTCTCATCAGTCAGGCCATCATGGCTCTCCTTGCCATCGGAATTCTGCTGCGCCAGACACATTTTAATGCCTGACCACGCGCTGCTACTCGTAATCGCGCAATTGGAGACATCAACCTGCTCGAACGCCACCTGATAACCGTTTAAAATGGTCGTCTCCAGGTCTCCCGCATCCAGTTTTTCCGCAACACTCTGCATCAGTGGATCGGAAGCTGCGCTCTCCAATGTGCTTCCCATCAGCGCACTGCTCCGGTGGCTTAAAATCGTGTTATCGCTGGTATCCACCAGAAAGCCTGCCACATCTTCCATCTCCGCCAAATACTGCCAGAATCATTTTAATTTCTGGGGACAGTGACTTTGTACCAGCCGCCAAGAATGCCCGACGAGAGGGTATTGATTTCATTTTAGACCCAATGCGTTCACCAATACGAGACGATTTATACGAACACATTGACGGAATAAGAACAAAAGCTCCTAAATTAGAAAAACAAAACGTTACATAAAGAAAGCCCCCGGAACTTGATATTTCCGGGGGTTGTGTTTCTCATCTTGAACCGAAGTCCGTTTTCAATTATACTCTGGACAGATACTCGCCTGTACGTGTGTCGATCTTGATCACATCGCCCTGCTCTACGAACAGAGGTACATATACGGTAGCTCCTGTCTCGACGATTGCCGGCTTGGTTGCACCAGTAGCGGTATCGCCCTTGAAGCCCGGCTCAGTCTCAGTGATCTGAAGCTCTACGAACAGAGGCGGCTCTACTGCGAATACGCTTCCGTTATGGGAGCACATCTTCACCATCTCGTTCTCCTTCACGAACTTCAGCGCATCGCCGATGTCATCTTTGGAGAGTGCGATCTGCTCATAAGTCTCTGCATCCATGAAGTTGTATAAGTCACCATCTGCATACAGATAAGTGTAATCTTTTCTGTCAATGCGGGCAGTCGGACATTTCTCTGTAGGACGGAATGTCTTCTCAACCACACCACCACTCTTAATATTCTTTAACTTAGTTCTTACAAATGCTGCACCTTTTCCTGGTTTCACATGCTGGAATTCGATAATCTGATAGATATTACCCTCTAACTCAATGGTAATACCATTTCTGAAATCGCCTGCTGAAATCATGTAAATTTCCTCCTTAAAAATACGCTCGAGTTTTACTCTCTGATTTTTCTATTTTATAATAAACAGCGCTATATTTCAAGCTTTTTTTCATATACCGCAATGTGTCATGCGAATTTACACACTTTTTAATCTGCTTTGAACCTGATTCACACGATATCCTTATGCGTTGTGTCTCTCAATCTCATGGATCATATCGATTCTGGTCTGGTGCCTTCCACCCTGGAATTCTGCATCCAGATATGCCCTGACGATATCTTTCGCAAGCTCTGTTCCGACGATTCTGGCACCAAATGCGATAATGTTGGCATTATTGTGTTCTTTTACCAGACGCGCGGTCGCTGTGTCGGAGCACACCGCTGCGCGCACGCCGTTGACTTTATTGGCTGCGATGGAGATTCCCACGCCGGTTCCGCAGATCAGCACACCGCAGTCAGCCTCGCCTGCCACAACTGCCCTGCCGACTTTCTCTCCGTATTCCGGGTAATTGCAGCTTTCCGTTCCATCGGTTCCGAAGTTGATAACCTCATGTCCCAGCTCCTTTAAATAGTCCATAATGACAAATTTTAACTCTGTTGCCGCGTGGTCATTTCCGATTGCTATTTTCATTTTTTCCTCCATCCCGGGTTTTCTGCGCCCGTCCTTTTCATTGTCACATGCTGCCACTGTTTTCTGCAGCCCAAACTGCTTCTTTTATTGCTTCTGTGCCGCTCTCTGCTGCTTTTGGCATTTTCTCTGGTAGAAAAACAGGACGATCTTTTCCAGATAGCGCTTTAAGACAATCTGGATCTCCTCCTTCGGATGGATCGGCTTTACCAGAATCGTGCGGATTCCCGTGCGGTTGGCGCCATAGACATCCGTAAAAATCTGATCTCCCACAAACAATGTGTTTTTCTCATCCGTTCCCATCTGTTCCATCGCTTTTCTGTAATTTGCCGGATTCGGCTTTCCTGCCTTGTAGATATAAGAAACGTGCACCGCGTCATTGAACATTTTCACGCGCGGTTCCTTATTGTTCGACAGCAGCATGCAATGATATCCCAGCTCCTTCAAATGTGCAAAAAGCGCGCACGCCCGCTCGTCCGCCGGCGCTCCGTGCGGCACCAGCGTATTATCAATATCAAAAATAACGCCTCGATATCCATCCTCATAAAGGCGGTCAAAATCGATCTCATAGGTAGAATCTACGTATTCTCCCGGGTAAAACCGTTCCAGCATTGCCCTTTTGCTCCTTTACTCATCTCACTCAGTGCGCATCCTTACATAGATTACTACATTTTCGCCAAAATATCCACCCGGAATTTTCCGATTCGCGCAGTTCGTTTTTCTCAGAGCGTTTTTGTGTAATAGGAACAAAGTTTCCTATTACACAAAAAAGACTGCATACACATGTGTATACAGTCCCATCCGCTCATGATTCTATAGTATAAAATTCTCATCCGGTCTGACCGGCTGTGCCTCGTCAGGATTCGTTCCCACAAAAAACTGATACTGCTCGAGCACCTGATCCCTGCGCATGTCCGAAATGGCGCGCTCGACATCAAGTCTGGCAATATCGCTGTCCACGCCCTTTAACTCGTAGACTGCATCCGGCTGGTAGCTGTTCGCGTAATCGATGGCTCCCTGATCCGGTCCGCTCTTCCTGCTGACTGCAGGCGCAACATGCTCTTCTGCAGACGGTGCCTGATCCGTAACACTCTGCGGGAGTTCCGCCGGCAGTTCCGATCCCACGGTAACAGCTCGATTCTCTATGGAATTGTAATCATAAAATCCCGCACTAATGCGGATTCCTGACAAATTCATTAGAAACTCTCCATTGTAACCATAAACTATCACTATAACTTTTTATTATATCGACAATAAACGACAGAATCTTTATCTTCTATTCTTATTTGTCGAGCATTTTTTTCAGTTCGCTCATAAACGTGTTGACGTCCTTGAACTCACGGTACACCGACGCAAAACGGACGTAGGCAACCGCCTCGAGATCCTTGAGCTTATCCATCACAAGCTCACCGATCAGGGAACTCGGAATCTCCTTCTCCTCACGATTAAAGATCTCCGTCTCCACTTCATCCACAAGCTGATTGATCTGATTGACTGAGATCGGCCGCTTATGGCAGGCGCGCAACACTCCACCCTCAATCTTGGAACGGTCATACTGCTCTCTCGTGTTATCTTTCTTAATCACAATCAGCGGAATGGTCTCCACCTTTTCATAGGTGGTAAAGCGTTTTCCGCAATCATCGCAAAGTCTGCGGCGGCGGATGGAATTGTTGTCATCTGCCGGTCTGGAATCGATCACTCGTGTATTTTCACTGCTGCAAAATGGACACTTCATTTGCTACCTCCATGGGCAATTTTGCCTATATATTGTAGTATATCTATACATTTGTTGCTTGTCAATGAAATTTACACGATTATATGACCAGTTTTTTATATATTTTCACGAAATTTTCATTTTTTGCATAAACTTTCTGTTTTATTGTCCCCTTCGCCTATTTTACCTTATGTTTTGCCTCTTTCTCATCAATGTCCACCAGAATAATGTCCGGTCCGATTTTTACAATCCTGCACCACGGAATAAACACTTCAAACTCCCTTCCCATGCAGCCCATCCACTTTGCCGGTCCCGGCACAATCAGCGCCTTGATGCACCCGTCGCACTCGTCAAAATCCAGATCCCGCACATTTCCCAGACACTTGCAGTCATTTACATTGATGACCTCTTTCCTCGCCAGATCGCAAAAACGCATATACTTCCCGCCCGTTTGCTTCCTCGGAAAAGTATATGCGTCTTTTTTCAAAATCATGCCTATCTGAAATTATACGTTAAAGCGGAACAGGATCACATCTCCGTCCTTTACCACATAATCCTTGCCTTCCATTCCGACAATGCCTTTTTCACGCGCTGCAGCGAGGCTTCCGTTGTCCAGAAGATCCTGGTAGTTGACAACTTCCGCCTTGATAAAGCCTCTCTCGAAGTCCGTATGAATCTTGCCGGCTGCCTGCGGTGCCTTGGTTCCCTTCTTGATCGTCCATGCACGGCACTCATCCTCGCCTGCCGTCAAAAAGCTGATCAGACCGAGAATACTGTAGCTTGCCGCCACCAGCTTGTCCAGTCCGCTGGATTCCACCCCTAGATCGTCCAGATATTCCTTCTTCTCTTCCTCCGAAAGTTCTGCCAGTTCCTGCTCGATCTGCGCACAGATAACGAATACCTTTGCGCCCTCTTCTGCTGCCATCTCTCTTACTTTTGCGACATGCGGATTCGATGCGCCGTCATCTGCGAGGTCATCTTCTGCGACATTCGCTGCATAGATCGTAGGCTTCGCTGTCAAAAGGTTGTATCCCTTGAACCAGATCTGTGCGTCCTCGTCATCCGGCACCTCAAAAGATCTTGCCATCTTTCCGTCCTCAAGATGCGCCTTGACCGCTTCTACAAGCTCGAGCTCCTTTGCAAGAGTCTTATCCATTCTCGCCTGCTTTGCAATCTTTGCGATTCTTCTGTCAAGAATCTCAATATCAGAAAAAATCAGTTCTAAATTGATGGTCTCAATATCTCTTGCCGGGTCGATCGATCCGTCTACATGGATGATGTTGGTATCTTCAAAACAGCGCACTACATGAACGATCGCGTCCACCTCACGGATATTTGCAAGGAACTGGTTGCCAAGCCCCTCGCCCTTGCTTGCTCCCTTCACAAGACCTGCGATATCCACAAATTCGATCGTTGCAGGTGTTACCTTCTTGGTATGATAAAGCTCACCGAGCTTTACGATTCTCTCATCCGGCACAGAAACGATACCGATATTCGGATCGATGGTTGCAAATGGATAGTTTGCAGACAGCGCTCCTGCTTTGGTCAGTGAATTAAATAATGTAGACTTTCCGACATTCGGAAGTCCGACGATTCCTAGTTTCATATATATCTATCTCCTTTATTTCCTTTTTACGGGCTTTTTGCTACATACCGCTTTGACTGCTGCGCACTTCTCACAAAATCCGTCCTGTGCTTCGGCGGACCAACGCTCCTCGCAGCTGTCTTGTGGCACTATTCTAAGAACCCCAAATTAGCACGATTATTATACACTAACAGGGGCTCGTTTGCAATGTTATTTCATTTTTCAAGTTCTGATTGCCATAATAAATGCAGGTGTAGAGTATAACGCTTTTCTCAATTCATCCAATAGTTACGCTACCGCATTAGCATTAATCTGGTCGATAACCTTCTTGATTCCCATCCACACTGTCAAGTCAGTAAATATCTCTACTACACTTCCCTTATCCGTAAATGGCGACTCCTGCAGCACAGACAAATCTGGGTTAATTTCCCTTCCATTTCAAAAACACTGTCTGCCTCAAAACCTGCCGGCACAAAATGATCCTCCGCATTGGAAGTTACTACGAAATATTCTTTATCCTTTACTAGTGCATAGATGTTTTTCATAATCTCACTCGGCTCATCCTGCATAGCTTTTGCCTTAACAAGTCTGCTTACAAACGCCCACTTTTCTTCTACCTTCATTGGAACTGAAAATCCGTGTAAAACACAACGCAGTCCGTATTTTTCTCTAAAATCTCCCATATTTTCCTGAAACCATGCGTCATCTGCAAAAATATTATATCCATCTGCAATAGACAAACCATTACTGGCTCCAATCAAAATACCATCACTTTCTTGTGTGAGCCGAAAGTTATGCTGTCCCTTGTCAGCGGCAAATTCTTTTCCGACCACTCGGCAACCAATTCGGGATGTACTGTCGCTAAGCTGTTACTCATATCAAAACCTCCATTTCCTCTGTGATTAGAGTATATGAGGTTTTGGCTTTTACTTGTAGTTTACGAATGTCGGTAAAATTAAAAAGCCCTTTGGGAAAAGGATTTATCCTCTCTCAAAGGGCTTGGTAAATCGGAAGTTATCAAACTATCTTTTTCCGAAATGCAAATGTTCTGTCAATGATGTTTCATAAATTTTTCAACAAGTTCCGCTGATTTCTTAATAATTCTCTTCGTGCACTTCAAAATAGCTCTGCGGATGATTACATACCGGGCATACCTCAGGTGCTTTTGTTCCTACCACAATATGTCCACAGTTACGGCATTCCCATACCTTAACTTCGCTCTTTTCAAATACCTGTGCAGTTTCAATATTTTTAAGAAGTGCACGATATCTCTCCTCGTGATGCTTCTCAATCTCTCCTACAGCTCTGAATTTTGCTGCAAGTTCAGGAAAACCTTCTTCCTCAGCTGTTTTAGCAAAACCTTCATACATATCTGTCCACTCATAATTCTCGCCTTCTGCTGCTGCCGCCAGGTTTTCCTTTGTATCACCAATTCCTGCTAATTCCTTGAACCACATCTTTGCATGTTCTTTCTCATTATCTGCAGTCTTTAAAAACAATGCTGACATCTGCTCGTAACCTTCCTTTTTCGCTACAGAAGCAAAATATGTATACTTATTTCTTGCCTGTGATTCCCCTGCAAATGCCTCCTGTAAATTCTTCTCTGTCTGTGTTCCTGCATATTTGTTTTCTGCCATCTCTTTTACCTCCGTTTTCTTTACTACTTTTTCAAAATCTGATGCCGGGTGCTTACACAAAGGACATATAAAGTCATCTGGTAATTCCTCGCCTACATATTCATATCCGCAAATTCTGCAACGCCATATTGTCTGACTGTCCTCTGTTTTTCCAACCTCCTGTGGCTTAGGCTTAATATTATTCTGATAATAATCATATGTTACTGAAGGAACATTGCTTAAAACTTCCATATCGGTTATCTCACCGATAAACATCGTATGTGAACCCAAGTCCTCTGTTTTAGTAACTGTCACAGAAATGTATGCATTTGTACCTTCTGTAATATAATAAATACCATTTGTGCCCCTGGCACACTGCTCAAAGGCTTCAAACTTATTAGTATCTCTTCCTGATTGGAAGCCAAAATGTTTGAACAATTCAAATTGTGCCTTCTGACTTAAGACTGATACAGTAAATTTTCCGGTTCTTTGAATCATATCATGCGTATAATTTGCCTTATTTACACAGATACTTAACTGGTTTGGTTCCGAAGCTGCCTGAATGGCTGTATTAATGATGCATCCGTTATCTTTTTCTGCTTCTTTAGCGG
>OHAS01001160.1_pt1 | contig 21616 bp, 27 predicted proteins | sample 1577131 | NCBI WGS metagenome assembly OHAS01 (sample SAMEA3541566, study PRJEB24748) | human gut metagenome | biome: human gut; feature: human-associated habitat; material: faeces | place: China | collected 2012 | reverse complement strand
CAGCAGCGCCGCAGGGAGCAGATACGGGACAGGGGATTCCCCATATCCCAGAGCCACCGCCATGGGAAGCAGCAGCAGCGCCGCCTACCAATATTAGCACAAGCAAATCCTAAATAGTAGCAAACACGATCCACAACACGTTCAGCTAAAACATCGCCATCTTTTGCTAAATCAAATACTATCTTAGAACTAATATCTTGCCCATCATCTAACATTTTCTTTAAATCAGATTTTCCAGCAAATTCTTCAGCCATATCACGTGCAACACGTACAACACCTGTTGCAGAAGCATAAGTTTCTAAACAGCCATGATTTCCACAAGTACACAAATAGCCATTTGGTTGTACATTTATATGACCAATTTCACCACCAGCTCCAGCTCCGTGAACCATTTCACCATTAGTGATGACACCACCACCAACACCTGTACCTAATGTAACAAATGTTACTTCATCATCATTTTCTCCGGCACCTTTCCAGCGTTCACCCAATGCTGCTACATTGGCATCATTATCTACAGCAAACTTCATACCAGTGCCCTTTTCAATTTCTTCTTTTAGATTTTGCTTTTCTTTCCAGTTCAAGTTAAATGCTGCTTCAACTGTACCATTTTCAATATCTACTGTTCCCGGTGTACCCATTCCAATTCCAACAAATTGTTCTGGCTTCATATCATATAAATCTAAATGATGATTAATTGATTCAACAATATCAGGAACAATATGTTTACCATCGTCTAAAATATTAGTTTCAACACTCCATTTTTGTTGAATTTCACCATCTAGTGTCAAGATAGCAAATTTAATTGTTGTACCGCCTAAATCAACACCAATTAACTTCTTATTCATTCCTCATTCTCCTTAATATTAAATTTTACAGGTGACTTAGCTCTTTTTTCTTCAACACCATGTTCCCGATTAAGAACTAACTTTGCTGACAAAAAAGTTTGCTTGTCAATTACTCCTGCTTTATATAAATGATCAAGTTCTAGAGCCATTAACTCAATGTCCCACATACGTTTCCCAACATATACAAAAATTCCAAAATTTTTTAATAATTGCTGTACATCATATAACGTTTTCATGCTCTATCACCTCAACTTTTAATTATACTTGAATTGTACTTAACTTGTAAAACCCAAATTTAAGATTATTAAATTTATAAAAAGTAAAATCACAAAACTTACAATTCTTTTAACTTTAGGGACCCTACCTAAATTAGGAACCCCAACGACATAACCTAAAAGAAAACCACTTACTAATCCACCTAAATGTCCTGCCAAATCCGAATTACCAAACATACCAAAAAATATATTCAATATTACTAATAGAAAAAATTGACGAGACATAGTTTGTAAATATGGATTTCTTCTGAAAGATTCTCCCAACATCAAAAAAGAACCGAACATACCAAACAATGCTGTACTAGCACCTGCAGAAATACTACTAAAATTAAATGCAAAACTTGCTATATTCCCACAAATTCCACTTACTAGATAAATTATTAAGAACCTTGTCTTTCCAAAAATATTTTCTAATAAAGTTCCTAAAAAATATAAAGTTATCATATTGATAAGTAAATGTTGTAATCCTATATGAATAAACATAGGAGTTATCAAGCGCCAATACTGACCATTGATAATATAAGGGGAATACTTTGCTCCAAAACGCACTAAATTAGCAATATTTTCTGTTCCACCAAATAATGTCATTACTATATACATTACTATATTAAGAATAATTAACGTATAAGTGATACTAGGTTTATTTTTTAAATATTGCAACATAAACCGCACCTCTTTATATTCTTATTTGATTAGTAATGTAAATATCAAAACTATCAACATCCCACTGAGGTTCTTGGAAATATCTACTTCTATCAACAAGTGCTACCTTATTTCCACGATAATCACTTAAATACTTATCGTAAAATCCTCCACCGAATCCTAACCTTGCTCCATTTTCAGCAAATGCCAAGCCCGGGACAATGATTAAATCGATATTTTCTTTATTAACATAATTCTCACTTTCAGGTTCCAAAACACCAAATTTAGTTCTTACTATTTTGACATCAGGAGTTAATTCAACAAACTCCATCATTCTATTTGGCAAAGTCTTAGGTACTAAAACTTTTTTATTTTGTTGCTGAGCAGTTGAAATTATAGGAAAAGTATCTAACTCAAAATCTTCACTCAGTGTAATTGCTACATTATCAGCTTTTTCCCACTCAGTAGTTTTAAATAACTCTTTATACAGATTTAGTTCATCTAACTTTTTTTCCCAAGTTTTACTTAATTTCTGTAATTTTTGAATTTGGTTTTTTCTAAATTCTTTCTTATTCATTGACATTGCATCACCTCATGTCGTACATAAAGAAAAAAACAACAGGATTTTTTCCTGTTGTTATTTTGTTTCACGATGTAAAGTAACTTTGTGATCACGTGGGCAATATTTTTTCAATTCGATGCGATCAGGATTGTTACGTTTATTCTTGCTTGTAAGATATGTTTGTTCATGACATTCTGTACATTCTAAAGTAATATTTACACGCATGTTTTAAACCTCCAAACATGTTTTAGATTTCAAAAAGACATAACTTTATCTTCGACGTTTAATATAATACCATCTTTTCAAACCTATTTCCAGTTTTTTTTATTATTTGTTAAGGAAATTAACTTGACACTATTAACTTATGTTAGACTATTCATATTCTTGTAAGTCACTTAATTCTTTTTCCTTATATTCTAATACATTTTGATATGATTGAACTTTAACAACTAAATCATTATATACGGCAGTTATCTTTGCTACATCTTTTTCATTATTAATAAGCTTTTCCTTTAATTCTTCAATCTTTTGATCAATCCCATTATATTCTTTTAAATCGTCTAATATAGTCTGTATATTTTCTTGAATAGTTTCATAGTTTACTTTCAAAATATTCAATTGTTCACTATTTTCTAACTCTGATTTATTATATTTTTCTACTTGTTTTTCTTTCTGACTTAAATCAATTTTAATAGAATTCAATTCAATTTCAGTTGCAGTGATAGCTGCTTTGCTTGCTTCAAATTTATTTTCTTCTCTTCTTAAAAGTCCCTTATTCTTTATCCACTCTTCACGTACCAATTCTGATAAATTGTTTTTCCCTCTTAATCTATCTTGTAGTACGCTAATATTTTTATTCAAAGAATTTAAATCATCTTCCAATTTCATAATCCCAGTCATATCAGGACCCTTTTGGGCATTTTGTAACTCTTCTTCCAACGCTATTTTATTCTTATTTTCATTTTCCAATTGACTATTAAGATCACTTAATTTTATTAAGTTTCCAGCTTGCTCAGCCTTTAATTCGTTGATCTTTGCTTCTATATTTTTCTTTCCAAAATCAGATATGACATATGAACCATTAGCTTTTATATTGTTATACGCGAATTCAAAGTGAATAGCTAAATTGTTATCAATTCCCACAGCCATATAGTGTGTACTATAGTCTTTGCTTTTATTTAAACCAAGCAACGTTTCTAAATGGCCAAAATTATTTTTAGTGTCATTAAGTAGAAAATCAACTAATACTCTATAAATCACAGTCTTTAAGTCAGCCATAGTCATTTCATTATCACTAAATTCATTAAAATACTCTTCACCATTAGCCAATTCTTCATCCTTGCTATCATAATCCTCAAAAACACTTGGAGTTTGGTTCCATAGATCTGACAATCCTTCAATATCATGTCCTAAACCTAATTTATTACTTTTCTGACTGTAAAAAGTTTGCCAATTATCCTGATTATACCTATCTACCACTGCTTGTGTGAACTGTATAGAATCTGGAGTAACCTCTATTAACCTACTTCCCATTTTTTCTCGTAATGGATTTAATAAACTTGCTACAAATGTTGAGATTTCTATTAATTCTTGCAGTGTAAGCTTTGTTACATCTGAAATTTTATTCTTATCATCAATTTCTGAAAAATTCAACTTCTTATTATTAAGTTCTAGGCCTGGAGATATTATATCTGCTACTTCTTCACGAGAAATTTTTCCATAATTAAAATTTTCAAAGAGCAGTTGTGTGTAGTCTTGAGGTATCCTAATTTGCGGCAATAAGTCTATTTTATTTTTTTCTTTTTCTATTGCAATTGCTAATTTAGATAATATAGATTGTAATTCATCCCTTTGCTTTTGAACTGTATCTATATTTTCCAAATTCTTATCTATTTTTTTCTGTACTTCTTTGACTAACTTATCCGTAGTTGGTAACTTATCTTTTTCTTTTTCTAACTGCTTCTTCTTACTAGAAATATCGTTTTTACACTGAGCTATATCTTTTTCTGTACTCTCTATTTCTTTTTTCTTACGCATCCAATCTTCATAAGAAATCTTTACTTTTCTATCAGCACGTTCTACATCTCTTTTTATTATTTCTGAACTATCTTTAGCATTAACTTGTTTTTTTTCAATGTTGCTAACTTCTTCTTCTACATTATTTAGATCTTTTTTGGCTTGAATCAATTTTCTATGATTATCATTCCACTGTAATTCCGTCTCGTGTAAAGATTTCTCTACTCTTTCTAGAGATTTTTTATTTCTCTCTAACTCTTCTTTCTGACTCTCTTCACCTTCATTTGAAATTTTTTCTTTTATGTTAACTAATTTTGCATATTCATTTTGTAATGATATTTGTAAATTTAATAAGTTGTCTAACTCTGACTCTTTTTCATTTTTTAATTCTGTGAATTCAACTATATCTTTGTTTAAATTTTTGATTTCATCTTTTAAATTTTGTTGAGGTTTTTGGACCTTATCTTGTGCGTCTGCTATGTCATTCTGTACTATTCCTTTATTGTCCATTACACATCCGCCTCTTTCTTCCCAGCAAACTAAAATATACTACCCTTATTATAATAAAAATATTGCTCTTAATATAGTTACTTTTTAATTTTTTATCATATTTAAAATATTTAATAAAAAATACCAGTAAATTCCCACATTTACCAGTATTTATAGTTTATTTTTTTATATTCAACGTTTCACTATTTAAATCTAACCTAATAAAAATTTCACCTATTTTTTCAGCAAAATCTCCTATATATAGTATAGAATCTTTCATAAAGATATTTGATTCACTATATAATTGATATAGTTTTCGATTTGTTCTTTCTCCCGTATTTAAAGCTATTGCATATGGTAATAATTTTTCCCAAAAATTTTCATCACCAACATCATTCAATTCTAGCTTTTCTATATTGCGTAAACTTCGATATAAAATCTTTAATCTTCTCAGTTCTATAAATATTTCAGGTTTATATTTATAAACATTAATAAATATATATATCAAACTTATATCATTAACAATAAGAATTGTAGCTATAATTATCCCTAACCACTTAGATACAATAAAAAATAAAATTACTCCTACTAGATTGAATAGTGTCCAGTATATTAACCATTTTTTAGTAAAATAACCTTTTAAATTACGTTTATGTTCCAGTTTAAATAGATTATCCACTTCTTCTTTAATTTTCCCTTGCCATTGCTTATAAGTTTCAGTAACTTCTGAAATTTTCATAAGATTGACAGTTTCCTCTATTTCAGATAACTTAATTTTATTGTCAGAAGTAAGATTACTAAATAATAATGTATTCAATCTATTATTTTCTATAAATTGTTCATCTTTAACTTGCAATTCGTAGTCATATATAGTCTGATAATTTTCAGTTCTTAGTGGATTTAATACTAGATCACCCTTATTTATTAAGTCTACTATATATGCTGCATAAACATTTCTGTTTGGCTTTCGTTTAGGAAATAAAATCGATCTAACATATTTAACCGATATGTTAGGAATATCAAATGAATATTTTGTAAACTTAAGATAATTTGATAAAACTAAATTTCTAGATAACACTCTCCAACTGAATATTCCCATAATTGTCATAACAATTAATAATATTGTTATAGAAATATATTTTCCAGTATATTTTATTTTACTATTCCTCTTTACCTTATCACTATTTTTATATTCATATCTTGCAATACTACTTTCTGTTGGAATAGGGGTTTTAAACATATTGTTGGTGTTATAGGCAAATAGATCTTTAGAACATATTAGCCTTAAATGTAAACTCTTATTTTCGGAAAGACTATTCAAATTAAAATTCACTTTTCCATTTTTCTTACTAGTCGTTATTTTACCATTGGTTGTGCCTCTCACCCATGCTCGTAAAATTTGTGGATTTTTTTTAGGTAAATCAAATGTTATATCAATATTGCTAAACTTATGTCCCCAATTACTCAGTATATTCCAATTTAATTCTGAAATATTACTATTACCATAATTTATAATCGCATTTGGTACATTATATGTTAGTTTGTATGTAACTCTCTCATTTTCAACTGGTTGATATATTCTTACTTTTACTTTAGTATTTGTTTCTGCTAAATCAGAAGTGACAAAATATTTACCAGCATTCATCTTGGCCTCTTTAGATATATCTGCATTAGTCCCTTTTTTTAATAAGACTTGCTTGTTATTTTTAATTTCATACACTTCCACATTATTAATCGTATCTACATCTTTTGGTAATGCTTGTGGAATAACTAATAAGTCATACTTACCATGAATATTATATTGTACACGTGTCGATACTCCTATAGAGCCATCATTTTTTAATTGAATATTAGAATTATAATCTTCAATATCGTAGTGTCTTTTGTTAATATTTTTAATAACTAAAATTATACTCAATACTAATATTACTAATAAGCAATATTTCCAATTCTTTTTGAAAAGACTTATAACTTTTTTTTTCAAATTCGACACCCCTATCATAAGAATTATGACAAAGTTTCAACCTGTTGTCTACTTTAAAAAAATATTTCTTAATAAAAAAGTCATTATGTTTCATAAACACAATGACTTTTGATTAATTTGCTGGATTAAATCCATTAGGGTAACGTTTATTTAACGTTTCGATGTTTTCTTGCGCTACTTCATCAAAGGGTATATCTGCCCATTCTGCAATTTGTGATAAATACCAAAGTACATCCCCAAGTTCATGTACTAATTTTTCTTTATCTAAATCTTTTCCTTTAAAAGTATACGCCTTAACTAAATCAACAACTTGTCCTGTTTCCCCAGCTAATCCTAATGCACAATTTGTAAGAACTTGCTCATTTCCATATAATGTTCGATTAGCCGCTTCTTGATATTCATTAAATTCCATAATATTCCTCACAATTATTAATTAACTTTGGTAATACTTTCAATCCAATTCCAAACTTCATCTTTACCTATCTTATCAACAGCAGAGAATAAAATTAGTCTATCATTTTTTGTCAATTGTAGTTTTTTTCTAATTTGACTTTCACTTTTATTTCTTTTGCTTTTTGGAATTTTATCTATTTTCGTTCCTACAACTAATACAGGTATATTGTAATAATGCAAAAATTCTATCATTTGACAATCTAATTCTGAAGGTTCATGGCGAGCATCTACTAAACTGATAGCTCCCTTTAGCTCTTGTCGAGTAGAAAAATATGTTTCTATCATTCTAGCCCATTTTTCTCTTTCTTTTTGTGAAACTTTAGCATATCCATAACCTGGTACATCAACAAAATATAATAAATCCTCGATATTGTAAAAATTCAGCGTTTGCGTTTTTCCGGGTTGACTTGACGTACGGGCATAATTTCTTCTATTAATTAATGTGTTAATTAATGAAGACTTTCCAACATTGGAACGACCAGCAAGTGCTACTTCTGGCAATTTAGCATCTGGATATTGTTCTGGTCTTACGGCACTAATTGTTAAATTGACGTTATGTACTTGCATTAAATAATACCACCTTAATCTAAATTATAATAATAAATAAGGAAGTGACTGACTTACATCTACTCACTCCCTCAAAAACTAATTACTTCTTACCATAATTATTCTTCATTGCATTCATCATTTGATGCAATTTCTTTTCAGATGGTTTTTGTCCCATTTGAATCATCATAGTACGCATCATTTGTTCATTAATAGGTGGATTCTTCTTTAAATAGTCTTCCATGTACTTTCGAGCAGCAAAAAAACCACCAACAAAGCCTAGCACAGCAGCAATAATGACAATAAGCACCCAAATACCTGTACTCATCTATAAGTTCTCCTTCCTCTAATAAGATTAACCTATCTAATAATTTAAAAAATTAATCTTACTTTTTAACGCTTATTATATTATATCATTTGTAATATTACCTATCAACGCTTACACTAAGATAAATTAATCATCTCTTAGACCACGTTCTCTTTGAATCTTTTTTACCTTTTCAGGTGTTACTTCTTTACCATTTTTATCATATACTTGTAGCATTTCAATATGGCTTCTAAAATTTTCTCTAAATAAAGAAAGATAGGTTTCTCGTAATTCTTTTTGTTCTGCTAACTCTTCAGATGTTAGGCCTTCTTCTTTTTTCTTTTTAGAAAGTTCATTTATTCTATCTATTAACTCTTGTGGAATTCCTTTATTATCAGCCAATCGTCTCACTCCTTTGTGATTTACTCTATTTGACATATTATCAAAAAGCTTACAAAAAGACAAGTTATAAACACGAACGTTAGTTTGACGTTCTTAATAATTCTATGCTATAATCAAGTTATTATATTAATATTGGAGTGTCTAGAATGACAAAATCAGAGAAACGTCAACATGATATTCTTCGTTATATATTTTCACATGTATCTGATAGTGGCTACCCACCTACTGTTCGTGAAATTTGTAACGCTGTTGGTTTATCATCTACTTCAACCGTTCATGGACATCTTTCTAAGCTTGAAAGTAAGGGCCTCATTAAACGCGATCCTACTAAACCTCGCGCCATTGAAATTACTTTAGCAGGCTTAGAAATGTTGGATGAGTTACCTAACAAAACTCAAATTCCCATTGTAGGTACTGTTACTGCTGGTGAACCTATTTTAGCAGTTGAAGAAAATAGAGATTATTTTCCTCTACCACCTTATTTTGAATCTGCTGATGATCTTTTCATGTTATCTATTCGTGGTGAGAGTATGATAAACGCTGGTATCTTAGATGGTGATCAAGTTATTGTTCGTAAGCAATCTTCTGCAAATAATGGAGAAATAGTTATTGCTATGACTGAAGAGAATGAAGCAACTTGCAAACGTTTCTTCAAAGAAGATGGATATTACCGATTACAACCCGAAAATGATACAATGGATCCTATTATCTTAGAAAATGTAACTATTTTAGGAAAAGTTGTTGGATTATATCGTGATCTTATTTAAAAAGCTAGGATGTATTGTTTTTATACCAATATATGGTGTTACACAATACCAAATCCTAGCTTTTTATTTTGACATTTTAATTAATTCTTCTGCATGTTTCAATGTTAATTCTGTAATTTCAGATCCAGATAACATTCTTGCTATCTCTCTAATTTTTTGTTTTTCATCTAATTCTTTTAATGAAGTTTCTGTTCTACCATCGTTGACAGATTTTGAAATATAGTAATGATTGTCTGCAATTGCTGCAACTTGCGGTAAGTGAGTAATGCATAAAACTTGTGAATTATTTGAAATTTGGCTTATTTTTTCAGCAATCGCTTGAGCTACACGACCGCTAACACCAGTATCAACTTCATCAAAGATAATACTTGTGACACCCATCTTTTGAGAAAAAATTGTTTTTAAAGCTAACATTATTCGTGAAAGTTCACCACCTGAAGCTATCTTAGCTAATGGGCCCATTTCTTCACCTGGATTAGTTTGAATATAAAATTCAACTTTATCGATACCTTTAGAATACAATTTAGAATTATTTAAACATTTAACTTCAAATACAGCTTTGTCCATATATAATGCACTTAATTGTTCATGGATCATTTTTTCTAATTTTTTAGCGCTTTTCTTCCGCTGTTTCGAAAGTTTTATTGCCAATTCTTTTACTTTTTCTAATGCCTCAGATAATTGTCTTTCTTGCTTTTCTGAATTTTGTTCCGCATTTTCCATTTCTCTTAATTCTTTTTCAATTCTACTATGATAATGCAAAATATCCTCTATTGTATCACCATATTTTCTCTTCAATTGGTGGATCAACTCTAATCTTTCCTCTATTTCATTTAACCTTTCTCCATTCCACTCCATTGAATCAAGTTCATCTGAAATATCACGAGCGGCATCTTCTAGACTATAAAAAGCATCTGAAATTTTAGTATTGATTTCTTGAAGATTTTCTGATAAATCTGAAACATCGCTTAACTCATTCATTGCATTTCCTAAATTTCCAACTACATCTATTTTTTCACCAGATAAAATTTGATAACTTAATTCTAAAGCATCATGTATTGCTTGAAAATTATCCAATTTATTTTTTTCTTCGACTAGTTCATCTTCTTCATTAATTTTTAAACCAGCTTCTTTAATTTCTTTGACTTGGAAATTTAGCATATCTAGTCTTTGGACCCAGGCCTTCTCATCAGCTTCTTTTTTTTTCATTGATAATTTTAGCTTACGATAATTTTGATACACAACTTGATATTGATTTCTTAACTGGGATGTTTTTTTATCATATTCATCTAACAAATCTATATGGTTTTCTGGCTTCATCAATTCTTGATGCTCATTCTGCCCATGAATATCAATTAATGTTTCTCCTACCTTTCGTAAAGTTGCCAAATTTACCATCATTCCATTGATGCGACAAATATTTCTTCCGCCTCGATATAAATCTCTTTGCAAGATTATTTGTCCATCTTCAGAATCTATTCCGTATTCTTCCAAAATGTTGTAAGTATTAGCTTCTCTAGGTAATGTAAATAACCCCTGAATAACAGCTTTTTTCTCACCCTTACGAATAAATTCAGTAGAACCTCTGCCTCCTGCTAATAAGCCCAGAGCATCAATAATAATTGATTTACCAGCACCTGTCTCACCCGTCAATACTGTCATCTTAGGTTGAAATGATATTTGTATTTCATCTATAATGGCGAAATCCTTTATTGATAATTCTTGTAACATATAATCACCCTATATTTATCAGATTTAACAACTTATTCTCCATTTTTATTGCATCTTCTTCTGAGTAAGCAAATATCATGACTGTAGCATCATCTCCTAAAGTCGCAAAAACTTCCGGATATTTTGCTTGTTCAATCAGATTAGCAACTGCAGGTCCACTACCAGGTAAAACTTTAAATACACATAGTTCTCTATTTTGTGCTGAAGAAACATATGATTCACTTAATGTATCACTCAATTTCTTTTCTACATTAATTTCTTTTAGCGTAGGCATACTATACCTATAACTACCAGTTTGTGTTGGCAATTTAACTAGTTGCATTTCTTTTACATCGCGAGAAATAGTTGCTTGCGTTACATTTATTCCACGAGCATTTAACTTTTCTACAATATCTTCTTGCTTATATATAACATTTTCTTGGAGGATTTCCTTGATAAGTTTCTGTCTGACTTGCTTTCTCATTCAGTTCATCCCTCTCTCATATAATTATGCTTTCTTTTTAATATCTAATGTAGCATGAGCTTGTTTCACAATTAACTCAGGATTTACACTAGGCGAAATATTTCCAACACTTTCCTTAGATACCAGATGAACTAAAAATTCAATATTTCCTTCCCCACCAGTGATAGGTGAAAAATCTAATTCAACAACATCGTAATTTTCTTCAGCTGCAAAACTTATGATTTTATTTAGTACTTCTAGATGAACCTTTGGATCTCTTACAATTCCATGTTTTCCAACTTTTTCTTTTCCTGCTTCAAATTGGGGCTTAATTAAAGCTATTACATCACCATTATTTTGAATAATCTCATGTAAAGTTGGTAATATTAACTGTAAAGAAATAAAAGAAACATCTATTGTAGCTAAATCTGGTTGTCCTTTAGTAAAATCTTCTAATTTACTGTATCTGAAATTTGTATTCTCCATAACAACAACTCTGTCATCTTGACGCAACTTCCAAGCTAATTGATTAGTTCCTACATCTAAAGCATAGCTTAATTTGGCCCCTTTTTGTAGAGCTACATCTGTAAATCCTCCAGTAGACGATCCTATGTCTAACATAGTTTTATTTTTTGCATCAACTTTAAATACCTTAAGTGCTTTTTCGAGTTTTAAACCGCCTCTACTTACATAAGGCATTTTTGTCCCCTTAAAATGTAACTCAGTATCTACAGAAATTTTCATTCCGGGTTTATCTAATCTTTCTTCGTTCTCTCCTAAAATTTCGCCAGCCATTACAGCCCTTTTAGCTTGTTCTCTTGTAGAAAATAATCCCTGTTTAACTAATAGTACATCTACACGTTCTTTTTTCATAATTACTTCCTTACTTTAAAATAATCTAACAATTGCTCAAATAGGTCTATTGCAATATCATTATTCGCCATTTCTTTTAATAAATTCTCAGTATTATTTAAAACTTCAACTAAAGCTTCCTTGGTCCCCTGTACTCCTAAAAGAATTGGATAAGTATTTTTATTTTCTATCTCATCTTTATGAACATTTTTGCCTAAAGATTTGGCATCACCAATTACATCTAATAAGTCATCATAAATTTGAAATGCTAAGCCAAAATTCTCACCATATTTTCTTAGTAACTCTAATTGATTATCAGAAGCATCACTCAAAATCCCTCCGGCAACATAAGCATATCTTAACAATGCACCTGTCTTACCTGCATGAAGATGTTTCAATTCTTCCAAATTATATTTTTTACTTTCCCCTAAAATATCATCAGTTTGACCACTTACCATCCCCTGTGGTCCAGCAGCCAAAGCTAATTGTGAGATTAATTTTATTTTTTTATCGTTATCAATATCAGTAAGAGATAGCCATTCAAATGAAGTCGTTAACAAACCATCCCCTGCTAAAACTGCTATTGCTTGCCCAAATTTTTTATGGTTAGTTGGCTTTCCTCTTCTTAATTCATCATTATCCATTTCTGGTAAATCATCATGAATTAATGAGTAGGTATGCAGAAGTTCCAAACTACCTGCCACTTGATAATCACTTTTTGAAATTTTCTTACCTAAAGAATACGCTGAAATTAACACCAATAAAGGTCTTATTCTTTTTCCACCAGCATCAACTGAATATCTCATAGATTCTTTCAAAATTTGATTACTATTCAAAGAATTTAAATAAAGATCCATCTCATTCTCTAATTTTGGGAGTGAGATTTTTTCAAATTCAGTTAAATTACTAATCCTCATTTTCTTTTTCAAATAATTGTTCATCTCCATTATCATCTATTACTTTAGTCAATGTTTCTTCTGCTTGTAGAAGTGTATTTTGTAATTTTTTACTCAAATCCATCCCTTGTTTAAATTTTTCAATTGCTTCTTCTAATGGAATGTCTCCCTGCTCAAGTCTTTTTACTATTTCTTCAAGGTTCTTCATATCTTGTTCAAAAGTTACTTTTTCTGCCATTATTCTTTTTCCTCTCTAATTTTTGTTATTCTAGCTTCAGCACTACCATTTTCAAAATAAAGTGTTACATCATCATTTGGCTGTAATGATTTAACATTTTTTACTGTTTTACCATCTTTTAAAATATAACTATATCCTCTATTCATAACTTTCAATGGACTTAACATATCTAAAGATGACATTAATTTTTCTAATTTATAGCTTTTATCATTAAAAACACCTAACATCCCTAGATGCATTTTTTCTAATAACTGTTGTAAATTATTTTTTTCATCTTTAATTCTAATGCTTGGATTATTATGTTGTAAATTACTTTCTAATAACTGTAATTGTTTTTCATTTTGATAAACTAAATTTTTAAAAGCTTGATTTTTTCTATTAATCAATGAATCTAAATTTTGCGCATACCCTGTATATAGTCTATCTGGTTGTTGCAAAATATATGAACTACATACTTTATCTAAAATCTGTTGATAATTGGATATTTTATTTTTTAGAACTTGTATTATTCTTAAACGATACTGCTTAATCTTCACTATTTCTTCACTCAATACAGGTGTTGCTAATTCAGCTGCTGCTGTAGGTGTAGCAGCTCTAACATCTGCTACTAAATCTGCAATTGTTGTATCAGTTTCATGACCTACAGAAGATATAACTGGAATCTTGCTATCACTAATTGCCCTAGCAACCTTTTCTTCATTAAAAGGCCACAAATCCTCTATTGATCCTCCGCCTCTACCAATAATTATTGTATCAAAATTTCCTTCTTCGTTTACTTGTTTTAATCTTCCAACTAAAGAATCAGCAGCATCATCTCCTTGAACAACAGCTGGGAATAAAACTAGTTGTGCAATTGGATAGCGTCTATGCGTTGTAGTAATAATATCTCTAATAACTGCACCAGATGGACTGGTAATAACAGCAATTCTCTTGGGGTATTTAACCAAAGGTTTCTTTAATTCTTCATTAAATAATCCTTCTATTCGTAATTTTTTTACCAGTTGTTCATATGCTTGATATAGTGTACCTACTCCATCAGGTTGCATTGTATCAATAATTATTTGATATCTTCCGGATTTTTCATATAAATCAACTCTCCCAGAGACCAAAACTTTCATTCCTTCCTCTGGTTCAAACTTTATTTTTGAAAAGGCACTTTGGAACATCATTACACTTATCACAGCATTATCATCTTTTAAACTAAAGTACTGATGTGTAGCTCTACGTCTAAAATTAGATATTTCACCTGTTAAATATACCCTTCTTAAATAAGGATCACGAGTAAATTTAGTATGCAAATATTTTGTCAGAGCACTTACCGTTAAATATTCTTTACTCACCAGCAACACTTCTTTCTGCTAATTCTACTGTTTGTTTCATCAACATTGCAATTGTCATTGGCCCTACACCACCAGGAACTGGGGTTATATAGCTGGCTACTTTGCTCACACTTTCCATATTAACATCGCCAACTAATTTTCCATCATTATTTCTGTTCATACCCACGTCTATCACAACAGCTCCTTTCTTTACATAATTTTCATCTATAAACTCACCTTTACCAATAGCAACAATCAAAATATCAGCTTGCTTTGTCACTTCAGCTAAATTCTTGGTCTTACTATGCGCTATTGTTACAGTAGCATCACTATTTACCAACAATGCAGCCATTGGTCTACCTACAATATTACTTCTACCAACAATTACAACTCTTTTTCCTGAAACAGGAATATCATATTCCTTGAAAAATTCCATAATTCCTCTTGGGGTACAAGGTAATGGTCCAGGTATATTCATAAATAGTTTTCCGATATTTAAAGGATGAAATCCATCTACATCTTTTTCGGGTATAATTCTATGGGTTACTTTATTTTCATTTATATGTTTTGGTAACGGCAATTGTACTAAAATACCATGAACAGTTCCATCACTATTTAATTCATCAATTAACCTAATTAATTCATCTTCTTCAACATTTTCAGACAATCTAATATCTACAGCTTCTATACCTAACGCATGTGCAGTTTTTCTTTTATTTCTTACGTAAACTTGACTAGCAGGATCTTCGCCTACTAAAATTACTACTAATTTTGGAGTTATCCCTTCTTGTTTTAATAAGCTAACTTTTTCAGATACATTAGTTCTTATTTTTTTAGATAACATTCGCCCATCTAATATTGTTGCTACCATAAAAATTTCCCCTTTAAACATTAATTCATAAAATAAATTTTACCATAAATGATCTATCTAATGCGCACGTTCTCAAAATAATTAAAAAAACTAATTATATAATCAAAAATACAGCTATATCAGTGATATAACTGTATTTCATTTTTATATTAAGTTTTGTAAAATAGCATTTACAAATTTATATGACTTATCATCACTGAATTCCTTTGCCAATTCAACAGCTTCATTAACAGCAATTTTACTAGCAACATCACTATACTTAATTTCAAATATAGCTATTCTCAAGATAATCAAATCAGTTTTATTAAGTCGACCAATATTCCAATTTTTTCTCAAATATTTAGTAATTTCCATATCAATTTCACTTTGATGGTCTAGAACACCATCTACAAGTTCGTTTAAATATGATAAATCAGAATCATTGTTATCTTCATCTAGTAATTCTTGATAAATGTCTTCACTATTTGCATCTGGATTACTTCCTAATGCAAACAAAGTTTGAAATGCTATTTTTCTAATATCGTGTCTACTCAAGCTCATTATTCGTCACCATTTTCTTCAAATAGGTTGTTAGGATCAACTGTAGGTTCTTCTTTTTCTGGAACCATACCTTGAATATGAACATTAACTGCCGCTAATTCTATCCCAGTCATAAACAATACTTGTTGTCGTACTTTTTCTTGAATTTCATTAGCTACTTTAGGAACAGAGACACCGTAATTAAGGAAAGTATATACATCAACAGCTAAATCTGTATCTGTATTACTTAGTTTTACACCTTTACCACGATTTTGACGACCAAGAAGTGCAGAAATATTATTAGCCAATGATCCTCTCATTGAATAAACTCCATCAACCTTAGCAGCTGCAATTCCAATAATAATTTCCAAAACTTCAGGTGCCATCTCTATTCTACCTAAATCATTTGTTTCTTCGTTTTTTAAGACGATATTATCTGCCATTAAAAACACCTCTTAACTAAGCACGTGAAATGTAAGTACCGTCACTTGTATTAATAGTTAAAACGTCTCCTTCACTAACAAAGAAAGGAACTTGTACTACTAAGCCAGTTTCCATTGTAGCCGGTTTAGACCCACCTGAAGATGTATCACCTTTGATGCCTGGTTCTGTTTCTTTAACTTCCAAGTCAACTGTATTAGGTAATTCAACACCTAATGTTTCTGTACCAAACATTATGATACTTACTACCATGTTTTCTTTCATATATTTAAGTTCTTCTTCGATTTGTGAACCTGGTAATTCAAGCTGTTCGTAAGTATTTGTATCCATAAATACATAGTTATCACCATCAGCATATAGATATTGCATCTTTTTACGATCTATTTGTGCTTGATTTACTTTTTCACCCGCACGGAATGTTTTTTCTTGTACAGCACCTGTACGTAAATTCTTTAATTTAGAACGTACAAATGCAGATCCCTTACCTGGCTTAACATGTTGAAATTCAACAACACGCCATAGTTCACCATCTACTTCAATAGTTAAACCATTTTTAAATTCGTTAACTGAAATCATTGTTTATCCTCCTAAAATTATGTTAGCGAAATACATTAAATAAAAGACATAAGTATTCCCATCAATTAGCTACCTATAAATAGTATCAAGAATGAATACTCTTTTGCAAGCTTATTTCAAATTATTCTTAGTTTTATTGATTAAAATAATCTTCTATCTCTTCTGGACTTATCCCTAATTCTACCAAGCCAAATTTTATTAACATATGCCACGCATGTACAAATTCTGTACTTTGATGACTAAAATAGCACTTATTTATCTGTTGTTGAATAATTAAATAAACACTATTATATGATTTACTATGCCATTTAGACTTAAAATTTGATATTTGTTCTTCATTTAATAATAATAGGTAGAGCCATTTCTTTTCATTAGCAATACTTATAAAATATACCATTGTCTCACAAAAATATTCTATAAGTTCTTTTCTATTCTCATTACGAACATTTTCCATCATCTTTGCCAAATAAATATTTAAACCTACATAGAGTCCAGCTACTCTTTCTTCTGGATTTAAAACTTTTGTTGGTAAAAACAACTTAATTTCTCTTCCTCTAACTTTTTTAGCTATTTCATTAATATCCATATAAATTAGACCCTCAGCAAAAATTTATAATTAGAAATATAAAGGATTAGATTGTATTTCTAAACTACTTAAATTATCTAAGTACCATGTACGAATGAAATCATATTGGAACAGTAAATCAAACCAAGATACTTTATGATCATCATCTGTAACAACTAATCCCCACTTATTTAATGTAGCACTACTATCTTCTATTGATTTATCATAAATTGTAACTTCAACACCATTATCCAGTTTCAAAATAGCTTCATTATGCAAGCCTGTTATTAACATAAAGTTTTCTCTCGCAGCTTGAATAAATAATTTATCTAGAGCCGCTTGAGGAATACCTGTATTACCAAATTGATAGAATGTACTATTGGAAGGATCCATAATGTTAAAGTCCACATCAAATCCATAATCTTTTTTGAAATATTCTCCTAAAGCCATTAAATACATCTCAAACTTCTTCACAGTTTCATAATTGTATGTCTTGCTATAATCAACAACTAATAAGTTAGTGATAGCTCTACTATTGAAATGTAAAATTCTTCTTTGGAAGTTAAGATAGAACAAAATTTCACCTGTATTTTTTTCAGTATAGTAAGCCCCACCTTCTTCTGTATTATCTATTCTAAAAGTGAAGTAGCCATTTTGATTTATCCCTGGAAATTCATGATACAATTCATCATTTCTATCGGATGACTGTAGTATAACCTGTTCGTTTTGATGTAACTGTAATAATCTATTTAAAAAGATCAAATAATAATCAGATTGACTATATTGTTGAGGAAAAACTAAATAAGCCGTATCTAGTTGAAATAGAGTCAGTTCCATTGCAGCTCTTAATAAATTTTGGGAATCCGTAGTTTCTATAAGTTCATCCAATAACTCTGTGAACTTCAATCCATTATGTAAACTATCTTTTAGTTGATTGTTATATGAAAGAAGTCTTCCTTTAGTACTTAAAGAGTGTACATCTTCCTCACTATTTTCATAGTTATTAGGGTAAAAGGTAACAGTACCATTGCTATTATTTTTTTCCATACTAATCTACTCTCCCTTTTCTTGCAATTAAATCAGCAATATAATCACGATATAGAGAATTATTATGGTCAATAAAGTTTTCAAATGTACCAAACTTTGTAATAATACTTTGCTTTTCATAGCCTAATAATGTATCTTCTTTCGATAAATTCAAAACTTTTTCTTCATTTTCACGAATCTTTTGATACGCATTATTTGCTGCTTCATCTAAATCAGTTAGTTTTGATAACTCCGACATTAACTTTTGTCTTTGTTCCTTTTGTTTAGATTGCTCCCAGAAACTTACTTTTTCCTGAGATTGTCTCTTCAATTCTTTTCTTATTTCATCTTTACGTTGATCACGACTGTCTTGTCCGTCTATTAACTCTTGTAAAGAATCTGTCTCTTCAGAAATTTTATTAATTTCATCTGTATTATATCTTTTATTCTCTACTTCTAATTCAAATGCTCGAGATAACTTTTCGTATTCTTCAGCATTAAATTTGAATTCGACATTCAATACATCTAATTCACCAAATAAGCGTCGTCCCCACCAATTTCCAAAATAAAATTGAAAACGCCCTACACCTATCTCTTCAAAATAAAAGAAAGGATACATTTCACGTAAATAAGTAATTAACTTTTTACTCAAAAAAGCACTTATTTTATCATGAACATCTAAAATTAAACTTTCATTTTCTATATCTGCTACGCTATGTTTTGCTTTTAAAATTTCTTTGGAGTAGCGTTGACCGTCTATTAATTGATAAACTAATCGGTCGTCTTGCTCGTCAATAGCATCGTTTAAAACCTTTAAATATTCTATTTTGCTTATCAATGAGTTAGATAACTCTTTTGTCGCATAGTCATGGTCTGATAAATTAAATTGGTTTGAATCCGCCATTTGAACTCTCCTTAATAATCATTAATTTTTAAATAAAACTATAATCTTATTTTACCAAATATTCCTTTTGATTGCATGAATTTCCGAAACTTTCCAAGTCTTTCTGTAACTAGCATTTTAACACAAAATACATTTTTTAGTTTTCTGTAGTTTTCTATGCTTTTCTGTCAAACGTATTCAAGTCGTATTCAAATATATGTTATAATCAACATGCAGCAATTAATTGACTGACTTAAAAACTCCACCCAGAAATGAGTGGAGTTTGTTTTTTGTTAAACGTTTTTTAGATTTAAATATTCGCAAATTGCTTCTTCACATAAAGCATTAAGCCTTATATTCCTTTTAACCGCTTCCTTTCTAGCATACTGGACGACTTTACTATCTATCTCTATTGAGATGAACTCAGTTCCAGTTTTATTGAAAAGTTGATTATATACATCTTTATCTAGTTTCTCTTCAACTAATTTTTGAGCTTTATCAAAACTTAAAGGAACTATTTTTTTATCAACAAAATACAGAAAAAATTCTCCTGTACGCTTGATATATAATTCTTGTTTCTCTCCTACAACACCGATTAACTTAGCTGTATCAGTGTTGTACTTTCTTCCTTTGATTAGCTTTTCCACACATCATCTCTCCTAACTGTTAGGGTGATCTGCTACCCTAACTTCACGTTTATAATAATCACATTTCCAGAAACTAAACGTATCATCATTTTGGTGTTTCTTGCGAATTGCTTGTAGCTCTCTGGCTTGTGCTTCAACTTCAACTGGTACTTGGTAATAGTACGTTGATGGTGCGTTATCAACATCTTGATACCAGTTGGAGTGGCTTGTTTTAACTTTGATAGTAACCCAGCCTGGTGTTTTACTATCGTCAAACTCGCCTTCTTCAACGTAATCATATTCTAAGAACAAGTCGCCCATCTTATCTTTGAAAGCTTCATCGACTACCTTAGCTAATTCAATAGCTCTAGGTAAATCTATTGCTGTTTGAGCTTTCAAAACTGAACGTTCTTGTAATTTACGTTCAGCTTCTTCATTAACCACTTCATATTTACTACGTTGCGGCTTGCTTACTTTGCCTTTGTTTGTAAAGGCGGTAAATTCTTCAGTTCTATCAATTGTGTCGACTAACCAAGCTTTTTCTCCTGGTTCTGCAATTTTTTTTGTAATCGAAAAATAATTTACCATTATCTTTTCTTACATAATATTTGACATTTATCTTTTCTTTAATCATAAGTAATCTCTCCTTGTATAATTTATTTAACATATATATTATACTATACTTTCATATGAAAGTAAAGAAAGAACAAATAAAAAAAGCTTGTAAATATTAGCTTTTTTAAAGTTTTATATGATTTTACTTTGTTTTAAAAGATTATTGTACAATTCTTTAATTGTCATTTTTTCATGTTTAGTATATTCAAGTGTTGCCAGTTCTTTTTCGTGTAATTTCATCTCTTCTTCATAGATATCCATATCACTGTCATGCACTGGTTCGCCCCAAATGTAATCAGTTATATAATACTTATCTGGATCTTCTGGAAAGATTGAGTAGATAGCAATAACTTTTAAATCACTACCGAACTCAGCCATATCTTGCTTTACTTCTGATAATAGTTCTTCGTTATCATAGCTTACATTATTCATCTTACATTCCACCTTTAAATACTATTTTACATTAATTTTTTAGATGAAAAAAGTGCAAAAAAAATAAGCCCACCAATAAAGGTGAGCTTGTAAATATGTTAAAAAAATTAAAAATTGAAGGAACGATCCATCAATAATCAAATTATACTATATATTCAATTTTTGTCCAGGATAAATCCAATTGATATTACTAATCCCATTATTACGTGCTAAGGTATAAACATTCACACCATAACGGTAAGCAATACCAGATAAAGTATCGCCGTAACGTACTGTGTATGTTCGTTGATTAG
>OHAS01001156.1_pt1 | contig 21708 bp, 19 predicted proteins | sample 1577131 | NCBI WGS metagenome assembly OHAS01 (sample SAMEA3541566, study PRJEB24748) | human gut metagenome | biome: human gut; feature: human-associated habitat; material: faeces | place: China | collected 2012 | reverse complement strand
ATCTTCAAACTTATTCTATACTGTTCCGCATCTGGAACATCAATAAACTCAACTGTCTTATCAAAATTTTTCTTTACAACATCCTTTATTTCGTTAAGTGTTACATGGAAAAATTCTCTACGTGTATTAACCATATTAAGTTTTCTGTCTTCAAAAGCTTTATGCAAAGCTGTCTCCAATGCAGGAGCATCATCAGAAAAAATCATGGCATGTACGTCAAAGTTAAATGGAACCGATGCATCACCGAGCTCATCAACTCGATCTTGAGGATCCAAGCGCCTTGTCATACCAATTTTGTAAACATCTGGACCAAATGCTCCGATATTAGATATTACATAAACATATCCAGCTCTTTGATTTGCTTCACGATAATCGATATCCTTTATTGCCTTATCAATGTCTTTCAATTGATTTTCAAGTTCGGCTTTTTTGGATAGAAGAGCTTCATCATCAGGAGAGTGTTCTAACTGCTTCATAAGACGGTCATAAGCGGTTTGATAATGAGTTTGCTCTTTCTCAATTTTCTTTCTCTGAGCTTCTATTTCTTTCTGGAGTCTGGCTGCTTCTCGCATTTCAGCACGTGCTGCTTTTTGAGCTTCTTTTTCTTCTTGTTTCTTTTGACAGGACAAACAAAAAACTAATATTGAAAAAACTAATATATGATTCATCTTGCAAATGATATATGCGTGTTGTTATAGATGCAATAATACAAATTTCTTTCCTTCTTTCTGTGATTATTAGCACTCTTGAGTTTCGAGTGCTACTCTTTTCTTATCATACTACATATCCGAAAATTGTCAAGATATTTGCGGATATGCAGTATGATATTATTTATGATAGGGCTCTCCGCTGATGATACGATAGCTGCGGTAGATCTGTTCCAGAAGGATCACACGCATCAGCTGATGAGGAAATGTCATTTTCGAAAAGCTTAAAGCATAGTCTGATCTCTTCAGTACTTCTTTTCCAAGACCGATAGAGCCGCCGATCACAAACTGGATATGACTGGTCCCACGTATCCCCAGTTCGTTGATCTTCCGTGCGAAGTTCTCAGAGGTCAGCTGTTCGCCTCCGATCTCCAGAGTGATCACAAACGCATCGTCCCGGATATATTTAAGAAGACGCTCCCCTTCCTTGTTCCGAATGGCATCTTCTACTGCTTCGCTGGCATTATCCGGTGTTTTTTCGTCGGACACTTCTATGATCTCCAACTTGCAGTAACGCCCGAGGCGCTTGGAATACTCCGCAATGGCATCCCGCATTTGTAAGCATCATAAACCGAATCGAAGATCAATGCTTTTAACGGCTCTTTCGGATCTCCTTCCGGTGCCGGAATCTTCTTCACGATCTGCTCCAGCACTTCTTCAATGTTGAGTCCGGTCTTTGCCGAGATCAACGGAGCATCATCCGCCTCGATTCCAATCACATCTTCAATCTCTTCTTTTACGCGATCCGGCTCTGCACTTGGCAGATCGATCTTGTTGATAACCGGAAACACATCCAGATCGTGATCCAGCGCAAGATACACATTCGCCAATGTCTGCGCTTCTACTCCCTGTGCTGCATCTACAACCAGGATTGCTCCGTCACAGGCTGCAAGACTTCTGGACACTTCATAGTTAAAATCCACATGTCCCGGTGTATCGATCAGGTTGAAGATATACTCTTCCCCGTCGTTTGCTTTGTATACGGTACGCACAGTCTGGGCTTTGATTGTGATTCCGCGCTCCCTCTCCAGTTCCATATTGTCCAGCACCTGCGACTGCATCTCACGACTTGTCAAAAGTCCGGTCTTTTCGATGATCCGGTCTGCAAGCGTAGATTTTCCATGGTCGATATGTGCAATGATGCAAAAATTTCGTATTTTATTCTGATCAATTGATGACACGTTCATTCCTCCAGTAACTCTGTCTTTTTCTATTTTCTTCTATGCTGAATGTTCTTCTGTTTTATGCAAAAATATACTATCATGCCTTTCCTGTTTTGACAAGAACATCTGTCATTTACGATGAGTATTTTACCAAAAACAACTCCACTGCCAGTGTATCTGTCAGCCTTCCTGTCTTCACACGCTCCTCCAGATCCGCACTCTCTTCCAACACGGCACGCAATTCTTCGCTCTTAAAATACCGGGTCTGCTCCATATATTTTCCCGCAGCAAACGGATGCAGCCCTGCTTTTGCTGCAATTTCTTTTTTCCCGTATCCTTTTTTCTGCAGTGACTGTACATGGAATAAAATCCGGTACTGCCTGACCAGCAAAAATAAAATTCTCATAGGAGGCTCTTTTAATGCCAGCAGTTCGTAATACAGATCCAGCGCTTTTCTCTGCTTTTTCTCTGCCACTGCATTGACCATCTCAAAAATATGATTTCCGATCTGGTTGATACAGACTGCATCGATGTCCTCCGGTGTGATCACGTCCCGATGCAGTGTATAGCAGAACAGTTTTTCCAGTTCGCCCTGGATATTCTGCATATCGGTTCCGACTTTTCCCAGAAAATATCCGACCGAAGCATCCGATATCTGTTTTCCCTCCCGCCTGACATTGCCAAGGATCCAACGCTTCAATGTCATTTCATCCTGAAACGGAAGCTCCACGATATGTCCCTTTGCCTTCACTGCCTTATACAGTTTGCTGCGCTTGTCCACCTCTTCCTCCACAAAAATAAAAGATGTGGTCTGAGGCATTTCCTTGATATAATCTGCCAGATCCGCACCCGAACTTTTGAAGAATCCGGTATTTTCAAATACAAGCAACCGGCGCTCTGCAAAAAAAGGCAGCGTTTCCGCCAGGTCAATGACTTCCTTGATATCCACACCCTTCCCTTCATAATAGGCGTAATTCATCGTATCGCCATCAGGAAGCATTGCCTTGACAAACCGCTCCTTATACTGTTTCTTCAGATAATTTTCCTCTCCATAAAGAAGATATATCTGCTTAAATTGTCCTGTTTTTAAATCTTCATTCAAACTTTTCATAATTTCTATTATATCGGAAACTTTTACTTTTTGCAAAATGTTTCTATCACAGCTTTTTCCCCTTTTATCTTTAAGGTGACTGCCCCGTACTCCTGCGTCCCATACAATTCGCATCCTTTTTCACTGAGTCTCTCTACAGTCTCCTTTGCCGGATGTCCGTACCGGTTGCCGATTCCCGATGAAATCCATGCATATTTCGGTGTCAGCTGCTGTAAAAATTCCGGCAGTGTCGAATTCTTAGAGCCGTGATGCGCGGCTTTCAGAATATCACACTTTGTTTTTCCATGTGCTCTCATCCAGTCTGTGAGCTGCACTTCTCCCGCTCCTTCCACATCTCCGGTTAACAGCATCTCCAGATTCTTACATTCCATCCACAACACCATAGACGCTGCATTTCCAGTTTCACCCTGATATTCCTGTGAAGGCGCCATACAAGTCAGACTCATCTCTCCCAGGCTCATCTGCTGACCTGCCTCCATTCCAAATACTTTCGTGCCGTTTTCCTTTGCCGTTTTTCCCAGTTTTTTCAACGCATCATCATGAAGCCTTACCGGCGGCAGCACCAGATTTTTGATTCGTACTCCAAGGGTCTGATTCTGAAGGATTTCCTCGATTCCACTCATATGATCTGCATCGCCATGAGAAATAAAAACATAATCCAGCTCTTTTACCCCCTGAGATTCCAGAAACGGAACAATTCGATACTCCCCGACTTTGGAGATATCACTGCTGCCTCCATCTACAAAACAGGTTCTCCCATTGGGGGTTCTCAGAAAAATTCCGTCACCCTGTCCCACATCCAACATCGTCGCCTGAAACACCCCATGGTGTTTCATCTGACTGCTTACTGCCAGACAGATTCCGGCCACTACCAGCATTCCCCACGCAAGACAGTTTTTTCCTGTTTTTTCTTTTCGAAGCATCCAGTACAGACAGACCAGAAGCAATACTGCATAATACAGCACGATCCAGCTAACTTCCGGCTTTCCGGTAACAATTCTGGAAAACGGCAGTTTCATACTCAAATTGCAGCTCCATTCATACAGATTGAGAATTCCCCTGCATAAAAGAAATACAAGTCCTCCTAACGGTTTGAAAAAAAGACACAAAAAAGAACCCAGAAGCCCTGCGCCCAAAACTACAGACATCAGAGGAATGATCACCAGATTCAAAAGAAGGGAATACGGGGGAAATTCATAATAAAAAGAAAGCATGACCGGAAAAAGAACCAGATTGACCGCAAGACTCGCCTGAAAGCTTTGCAGGATCTTTGACTTTGTTTTTCCCTGTCTCATCATTAACGGATACACTGCCGCCATTCCAAGCACCGCTCCAAAAGAGAGCAGATATCCGGCATCCCGAAGGTACATCGGACTCTCCAGCGCAATCAGCGCCGCTGCCACAGACAAACTGGTAGCCATGTCATACGCTCTGCCGCACAGATCTGCTCCTACCCGGATTCCAAACATAACAAATGCCCGGATTGCAGATACCCCGCCTCCGATCATAACCGTGTAGCCAAGCAAAAACAAAATTCCCAGCACTCCCGCCGGTTTCACAGGACATCCCACTCTGCGTAAAAGCCCGTAAAATCCCATTCCGATAAATGACATATGAAGTCCTGATATCGCCAGAATATGGCCGATCCCACTTTTCTGATACAATGCTTTCATCTGGGCATCCAGTTCACTTTTCTCTCCCAGTAAGATCGCGCTCATGCTGTTTCCGTGACGTGCTCCCATCTGACTGACTAAAAGTCTCTTCCAGTTTCTTCTTAATTTTGCCAGCCATTCCCGGAATTTCCACGTTTCCTGATCTGTGATCCGGCAGTTTTTCACCCATATACTTGCGTGAAGTCCCTGTTTTTCATAATAAAATTTCTGATCAAAATTCCCGGGATTTCTCGCCTCTTTAAAATACGAAAGTTCCCCCTGAATCTGTATTTGATTTCCAAGTTTGATTGTTTGAGTTTCTTTTTGATCCTGTTCGATATAAATTAGAAGCTCCGGCTCTTGCAGCACCTTTGCTTTGACTTGTTCTTTGAATTGCTTGTTGACAGATTGCCTGTCAGAATTGGTATTATTCTCTTTTTGCAGCACCTGGCAGTCTCTCAGATAAAATATCCTGTAATCAGGCTTTTCCTCCCACCGCTTCACCTGCCCTGTCACAGTCACCTGTGAAGCATCCGGGATGATCCGGCGCAGTGTACACGGATTTGAAATCGCGGATTCAAACCAGATGTTCACTGCTGCCAGCAGAATCAGAACTGCCACTGCCGCCGTACAAAGCGGTCGTTTTCTCAAAACTACTTCTTCTCCTCATTCCATCCCAGGTCAGCCTCCAATGGCTGACTCAAATCTACAGTCTGCATATATTTGACATCGTTTTCGCCGTTAATGGATATCTGCACTTTCCTGACTCCGGTTCCCTGTGTCAGTGAATTGACCAAAGAATAAATCGTCACCTGCGGTTTGACATCATAGGCACCTTTTAAAAAGGTCTTATCAAAATTCACATAACAGATTCCATCCTTTGTTGTCACACTCAGCAGGTTGGTATCCGGATTGATCGTTGCTTTTGCGGCCGACGTCTCCGGGCCTTTCATCAGCTTTTCCACGATCAGCTTCTCCCTGGAAATATTGCTGTTATAGCGGACTTCCATTGTCTGCTCCACCAAAGCATCTCCTGCTTCATTGGAAAAATATAAAGTGAGCGTCCCTGTCTGATACGAACTCGGCGAAGCGCCCTCGCTTTGCACAAAATCATCTTCATTGAGATATCCGAGTACCTGTCCCGAGCTGTCAGTCAGATCCGCGCCTTCCACTTTGATCCAGACACTGTTGATTCCCTCGATCCTGACTAAAGATTTTACCAGAGCCGCTCTCACCAGAGTCTCTTCCACGGTATCCATTTGTTTATATTTTGCATTAAAATCCAGATACAGGATTCCTCCCTCCAGTTCATAACGCTTCACTTTCACATCCTTCGGAATCGGCGGCGTATACTCAATCTCCTCAGACGGCTTTTTCAACTCTTTTATCATTGCTTTTGCCGCCTTGAGCGGATCCTTTTCTTTGCTCTCATAGGACACTTTCTGAAGCCCGGTCCTGTCACTGTTTAAACAATAAATATAAGAATCTCCTTTTTTTACCTTCGTACGTTTGGCACAGGAAACTGTCGTGCACGCAAGACAGATTCCCAGAAAAATGAGGAGAATTTTTCTGACTTTTTTCATCTGCTCCCCCTTATGCTGCATAGGTCAGAGGAATCCGGACGGTAAACGTGGTTCCCTCTCCCTTACTGCTGTAAACTTTGATCGATCCTCTGTGCATGATCACTGCATTACGGGCAATGGCAAGTCCCAGACCTGTTCCTCCGATTTCTCTCGAATGAGACTTGTCCACCCGGTAAAACCGCTCAAAAATATGTGCCTGATCCTCTTCCGGAATTCCAATGCCGGAGTCCATCACCTTCACATAAAAGTACTTGTGATCCGCATTCAGGGAAACTCTTACCCATCCTTCGTCCCGGTTATATTTGATCGCATTCTCTACCAGATTGGAAATGGCGAGTGTCAGCTTCATCTCATCGATCTCCGCAGAAACGGGTCGGAAGCTTTCCAGTACCACCTCGATTTTTTTCTTATCGGCAATCGGCTTCAATCGTTTTAAGATTGCCTCCAGAAGCTCATTGATATTGATCTGTCTGATATTCAGTCCCTGTACTGTCTTGTCCATCTTGACCAGCGTCAGAAGATCACTGATAATGTCATTTTCCCGATCAATCTCCTTTGCGATATCTCCCATAAATTCCTGATACAGCTCAATCGGCACATTTTCCTGGGCAAGCAGGGAATCTGCCAGCACTTTCATGGATGTCAGCGGTGTCTTTAACTCATGAGAGACATTGGATACAAACTCCTCTCTGGAATCATTGAGCTGTTTTAATCTTCCCAGCATCTTGTTAAACGCATCAGACAGCTGCCCTGTCTCCGAAAATGTCCCTACATGCAGCCATTCACTTTCATACCCTTCTGTCACATTCTCAATAGACGCAGTGATCCTTCCAAGCGGACGTACAAACCATCCTGCCACAAGTATCCCAAGGGACAATACGACCAGAAAGACTACGATCAGAACTGCGCCGCCCTGTGCGCGCAGCATACGGATCCCATCCAGGACCGTATCCATAGAAACACTGGCCAGCATCACTCCTGTCACTGCCTTTTCTTCCGAAATGACCGGTGCGGTTACCTCGACGTACCGGTTCTTTTTGTCATAGTAGCTCGTGCTCTTGCCCTGCCTGAGACAACGGATCACATTTTCAGATACCATCGTCTTTCCTTCATCCAGACCATACGTATCCTTGATCACATCCAGGTTCTGGTTGATGATCATCACGCGTCCGTTATAAATATTGGTCAGTTGGGTTAAATTTGCATCGATCACTTCTGAAGACGGGTTGGTCAGATACTGATAACTGTTCAGCTGATTGCTTAGAATAGTACATTGATTCTGAATTTCTGCTGTTCTGACCGAAATGGCACGCTGCTCAGATGTTTTCACTGTCCAGACATAAGAAGCCAGACATGGGATCAGCCCAAACACCACAAACAGCACGATCAGCCAGAACCGCATGCTTTTAAATATATGATTCTTTACTCTGATATGTAATTTATCCCTGGAAATAATAACCTACCCCCCATTTTGTGTGTACATACTTCGGCTCGCTCGGATTCAGCTCGATCTTCTCCCGAAGCCTTCTGATATGTACATCCACTGTTCTGGCATCCCCCGGATAATCCACACCCCATACAAGATCCAGCAGATTCTCACGGCTGTAGACTTTGTTCGGATTCATGGCAAGAAGCTCCAGCACATCATATTCTTTTGCTGTCAGATTGATCTCACGCTCTCCGATAAACACTCTTCTGCTCTCACAGTCGATCCGCATATTGCCTTTGACCAGAATCTTGGCAGTCTGCGCACTCTCCTCTTTTCTCGCAGTCCTTCTCATGATTGCTTTGATCCGGGCCTTGACTTCCAGAATATTGAACGGCTTCGTAATATAATCATCCGCTCCGTACTCCAGCCCGAGTATCTTGTCCATATCCTCACTTTTGGCAGTCAGCATGACGATCGGCATGTCGGAAAACTCACGGATGGCCTGACAAACCTGAAACCCATCCATCTTCGGGAGCATCACATCCAGCAGCACGAGGTCATACTCGCAGTTCTTTGCATACTGCAGTGCTTCCTCACCGTCATAGGCACAGTCCACCTCCATGTCGTCCTGTTCCAGACTGAACCGTATCCCTTTCACGATCAACTTTTCATCGTCAACTACTAAGATCTTCTTCTTGCTCATACTTTCTTCCTTCAACTTCCTGCTATACTGTAATATTATCTTTAATCTTATTATACAGACCTTCTTTGATTCCTCTGATCTGCATCAGCTCTTCTGTATTCTGGAACCTGCCGTTTTCTTCCCGATAGGCAATAATACTGTCCGCCCGGGACTCGCCTACACCGGACAACGTCATCAATTCTTCTTTTGTCGCCGTATTAAGATTGACTTTTCCGTCCTGCGGCTTTGTTCCTTCTGCCGGACTTGCCCCCGGCTGTGCTGCTGCCTGTGTCTGCATCTCCTCTTTGGTGGGAATGTAGATCTGCTCTCCGTCCACAACAACCCTTGCCTGATTCACTGCATCCTGTGCAGCCTCGGCTGTCAGTCCGCCCGCCATGGCAATGACTTCATAAAGCCTGTCGTCACTGCCCACTTCATACACGCCGGGCTTTCCGACTGCTCCGCACAGATAGACAAAAATCTTTGTCTCTTTCTTCGGTTCTTTGTCTTCAACCTTCTTTTCTTCTGCAGAGGACTCTTCTTTTTCTTTCTGTGTCTCCTCCAGAGAAATCTCCTTAAGTTCTTCCCCCGACTCTTGCCCGCACCCGCTGATCAGGCACAACGCAGTCAAGATCATAACAACTGTATAATAAGCTTTCTTTTTCCATCTGTCCCTCATATTTCCTCACAATCTCAGACGCAAGGAATCCCCTTTTATATTGGACAGTAATATTGTAACGAAAAACGCTCAAAATTACAATAACATTTTTACAATCCTGTTACGCATTTATTACAATTCTGACGCTCTATTCCCACTGGAAGATTGCAATCCCGATCAGTGCCACAACAAGCCCTGCCAGCTTCCGGAATGCAAACGGCGATTTTTCCACACCAAACATCCCCAGAAGCTCGATCACATACGCCACGATCAGCTGGGAAATTACAATCAGAAGTGCTGCTTTTGCCGGTCCTAAGGATGCCATGCTCTTAACTACGGTCCAGGTAATCCCTGCTCCGATCACGCCTCCTAAGAGCATATATTTCGGTTCCACCTTCGCAAGTGCCGTCACATCCGCTCTTCCTGCCAGAAACCATACCGCCAGACATGCCAGAAAAGCACTTAACTGCACCCAGATATTGCTGACCCACAATCCGGTTGTCTTTGTTACCTGTGTATTAAATACACCCTGAACACTCATCAGCGCCCCGGAAAGAAGGGCAATTAAAAAACCAGTCATCGTTTTCTACCTCCTGAAATTTTTCTCAATTTCTTTTAGTATTTCCCGAATCCTGGTTTTTCATTTATCACTCTGTCAATGCTTTTGTCAATTTTGGGATCATTTCATCCACATGCTCTTTTTCAATGATAAGCGGAGGTACCAGACGCAGTACATTGCCCTGTGCCTGGATCACAAGAAGTCCTTCCTCAATGGCACGGTTATTTACCTGCGCGACCGGTTGCTTTAACACAATACCCTGCATCAGTCCGGTTCCTTTTCGTTCCAGCACGCCATCCACATGTTGTACCAGTTCTTCCAGACGTTCTGTCAGATATTCTGACACTTCATTGACATGCTCCACGATCTTTTCTTCCTCAAAAATGTCGATCACCGTCTTGACTGCCATACATGCCAGTGGGTTACCGCCATAAGTTGCCCCGTGATCTCCCGGCTTTAACGATGCCTGTGCCACTTTTTCTGTCATGGCAAAGGCTCCCACCGGAATACCGTTTCCAATTCCCTTTGCCATAGTCAGAATATCTGGTTTTACCCCGAATTTCTGCCATGCAAACATCGCGCCGGTTCTTCCCATTCCGCACTGCACTTCGTCACAGATCATCAGAATATCGTTCTCATCACAGATCTTACGGATTCCTTCCATGAATTCCTGTGTAGCAAGATTGATCCCGCCTTCCCCCTGTAATGGTTCTAAAATAATTGCGCAGGTCTGATCCGTCACCAGCGCTTTCACACTGTCCAGATTATTGAATTCTGCAAAAGAAACTCCCGGGAGCATCGGTTCAAAAGGTTCTCTATACGCAGTATGTCCAGTCACGGAAACGGCGCCGAAGCTGCGCCCGTGGAACGAATTTTCCATGGCGATAAACTGATATCTGCCCGATTTTTTATTATACGCATATCGTCTTGCCGCTTTTAAAGCCCCCTCATTTGCCTCAGACCCGCTGTTCGTAAAAAATACCCGGTCCATCCCCGAAATCCGGTTCAGTTTTTGTGCTGCCTCTCCACAATTGGTATGATAATACAGGTTGGACGTATGATACAGCTGATCGATCTGGAATTTTAATGCCGCATTCAGCTTCTGATTTCCGTATCCCAGTCCCGACACTGCAAATCCGGCTGCAAAATCCAGATATTTTTTCCCGTTCGTGTCATACAGATAAACACCTTCTCCCCTCTCCAGCGCAATTGGAAACCGATTGTATACGTGTATTAGATTTTCTTCTGCTGCTTTGATCTTCTCATTCACCATCATAATACCTGCTTTCTTCTTCATGTAAAATTGCCGTACCGATTCCTTTGTTTGTAAAGAATTCCAGAAGCAGACAGTGCGGGATCCGCCCATCTAAAATATGCACTCTGGAAACGCCGTTTTCAATGGCATCAATACAATTATTCAGCTTAGGAAGCATTCCTCCTCCGATATAGCCCTCTTCGATCAGCTGTTTTGCTTCTTTTACCAGAAGCTCGGAGATGAGAGTAGCAGGATCCTTCGGATCTTTATATACTCCCTCAATATCTGTCAGAAATGCCAGTTTTTCTGCCTTCATGGCTCTTGCAATGGCACAGGCTGCATCATCTGCGTTGATATTATATGTATGGAATTCATCATCCATTCCTACCGGACACACGACCGGAAGAAAATCCTTCTCCAGAAGATCATGCAAAATCTGTGCATCTACTTTTTTGATCTCCCCGACAAATCCGATATCTTCTCCGTTGGAATATTTCTTTTCCACATTCAGAAGTCCACCGTCCTTCCCGCTGATTCCGATGGCGCGTACTCCCTGTCCTTCCAGAAGCTGTACCAGGCTTTTGTTCACTTTTCCAAGTACCATTTCCGCTACTTCCATGGTCTCTTCATCAGTCACCCGAAGTCCGTTGATAAACTGCGGTTCTTTGCCGATCTTTCCGACCCATTTACTGATTTCTTTTCCGCCTCCGTGCACAATGATCGGTTTGAAGCCGACCAGCTTTAATAAGGTAACGTCCTCGATTACTTTCTGCTTTAACGCCTCGTCTGTCATGGCGCTGCCGCCGTATTTTACAACGACGATCTTCCGGTTAAACCGTTGGATATACGGCAGTGCCTCGATCAGTACTTTCGCCTTCTCCAGATATTGATTCATATTTTCATTCATATTCTCACTCCTCCTGCCTGTCTTTTTTACTGAATATACATTGTACTAGCTGCGGTAATCCGCATTGATATCGATATATCCGTGGGTAAGATCACATCCCCATGCGGTTGCTGTTTCCTCTCCCTGTCCGAGATCTGCAATGGCAGTCACCTCCGGCATGGATAAAATCTCTGTGGCCTTTTCTTCACTGTAATCCAGCGCGACTCCGTTTTCGATGATCTTTAACTCTCCGGCGCTGCTTTTGAAATACAGATCTACTTTCTCCGGATCAAATTCGGCACCGGAATAGCCCATAGCACACAAGATCCGTCCCCAGTTTGCATCATGACCGGCAATCGCCGCTTTGGTCAGATTGGAGCAGACCACGGATTTTGCCAGTGTTTTCGCCTGTTCTTTCGTATCTGCACCTCTTACCGTCACTTCGAACAATGCTGTGGCGCCTTCTCCGTCTCCTGCCATTTTTTTTGCTAGTGTCTCATTGACCTCATGCAGAGCTTCTGCAAATATTTCAAATTCTTTTGTCCCTTCTTTGATTTTTGGATTTTCTGCCATTCCGTTCGCCAGAAGAAGTACTGTGTCATTCGTTGACGTATCTCCGTCTACAGAGATCATATTATACGTTTCTTCCACATCTGCGCAAAGTGCTGCTTTGAGCGCTTTTCTGGAGATTACCGCATCTGTTGTAAGAAAAGCCAGCATGGTGCACATATTCGGATGAATCATACCTGATCCTTTGGCCATCCCTCCAATGGTAACGGTCTTCCCTCCAATCTCCACGGTCACTGCCACTTCTTTTTCCATAGTATCTGTGGTCATGATTGCTTTTGCCGCCGCATTTGCTGCCACTGCCCCCGACTGTTTTTCTTTTGCCAGAATCTGAATACCCTTTTTTAATTTTTCGATCGGCATCTGCATCCCGATCACCCCTGTAGAGCCGATTAAAACGCCGTCTGCCGGAATCTTAAGAGCCTCTGCTGCCGCTTTTGCAGTCTCCAGACAGCAGCGCATCCCCTCTTCTCCTGTACACGCATTTGCAATTCCAGAATTGATGATTACTGCCTGAGACTTGATCTTAGATTCCACAATCTGCCGGTCCCACTTCACCGGAGCCGCTTTTACTACATTGGTCGTAAAGGTTCCTGCCACTTTGCACGGTTTTACACTGTATACAAGTGCCATATCTGTTCTGTTTTCATACTTGATCCCTGCCGCTGCTGCCGCTGCCTCAAATCCTTTTGCTGCCGTAACTCCGCCTGTTATTTTCTTCATCGTACATGCCTCCTCATTTACTGCGCATTAAATGCTGTGATATTTTCTGTATTCAACACAAAATCATAATAGTTCAAATCCTGCCGCTCATTCCATCCGATGGTATTCCAGAATGCATTTCCGATATCGTTCTGCGTAAATGCGATCAGAGATACATTGCTGATTCCTTCTTCTTTTAAAGCCTCCATGGACTGTACGACCATTGCTTTCCCGATTCCACGTCTGCGGTACGCTTCATCCACACAGACGTGATACAGACAGCCTCGTCTTCCGTCATGCCCGCACAAGATCGCACCTACGATCTTTCCGTCTTCTGTCGCCACGACACTGGTTGTCGGATTTCGTTTTAAAAATTTTTCCACACCGTCCCTGGAATCATCGATACTTCGCAATCCAAAACCATGTATCTTCTTCCAGAGCGCATATACCTGTTCATAATCTTCAATTGTCATTGTCCGAATCATCTTCTCACCTCTGCCTATGGAATCTTTACGGAAACATCGGAATCAGTTCCAGACCTTCCTGTTCCTTGTATCCAAACAGAAGGTTCATATTCTGTACCGCCTGCCCTGCTGCTCCTTTTACCAGGTTGTCGATGGCTCCCATCAGAATTACGCGGTTGGTACGCGGATCGATCTGAAAGCCAATGTCTGCATAGTTACTTCCTTCCACCCATTTTGTCTCCGGGCAGACTCCGTCATCCAGAATCCGGATAAACGGCTCTTTTCCATAATAAGTTTCATAAATCTCCCGGATTTCCGCCTTGGTGACTTCCTTTTTCAACGATGCATATTCCGTCACCAGAATTCCCCGGTTCATCGGAACCAGATGCGGTGTGAAGCTCAATTTCACGGTCTCATTCGCCGCATACCCGAGCTGTTCTTCAATCTCCGGGGTATGTCTGTGACTTCCAACTGCATATGCTTTGATATTTTCATTCACTTCGCAGTACAGATTTGCCACTTTTGCACCCCGCCCGGCTCCTGACGTTCCGGATTTTGCATCAATAATCAGTGTGTTCATATCGATCAGACCTTCTTTTGCCAGGGGGTAGGCTGTGAGAATGGAGCAGGTTGTGTAACATCCCGGATTGGCTACCAATCTTGCATTTTTGATCTTTTCCCGGTTGATCTCACAAAGTCCGTACACCGCCTCTTCGATAAACTGAGGACTTTTATGCTCTATTTTGTACCACTCTTCATAGACAGACACGTCTTTGATCCGAAAATCTGCACTCAGATCGATCACTTTTGTCTTTGACAGAATCTCTTCATTGATCAGAGATGCACACAGCCCCTGCGGGGTTGCCGTAAAAATCACATCCACCTGATCTGCCAGCGCGTCCATGTTATCATCCATACACTTCGCATCCACGATTTGAAAAAGATTGCGGTATACATCTGCATAATTTTGATCGATATAGCTTCTGGAACCGTACCATTTGATCTCTGCCTCTTTATGTCCTGTCAGAATACGGACCAGTTCTCCTCCTGCATATCCTGTCGAACCAATAATTCCTGCTTTTATCATTCTGAAAGCTCCTTTCTCACTTTATTCATATTTTTTTCATTTAGTATGCATTTTTTTGTATTTTATTCATATTTCTGTATAAATAAAAACCACGTTTGCATAAGTATACATCCTTTTTGTATATTATGCAAGCATGGTTTTTTATTTTTTTATTTTCGGATCTGTCCGTTTCCGAAAATAATATATTTTGTTGTCGTCAGCGCTTCCAGTCCCATCGGTCCTCTTGCATGCAACTTCTGCGTACTGATCCCGATTTCCGCGCCAAACCCAAATTCAAATCCATCTGTAAATCTGGTGGACGCATTGACATACACTGCTGCTGCATCGATCTCATCCTGAAAACGCAGCGCACTGTCATAATCTTTTGTAATGATCGCCTCGGAATGTCCGGTATTATACCGGTTGATATGGCGGATTGCCTCATCCAGAGAGGCCACTGTCTTCACGGAAATAATGGCATCCAGATATTCCATTCCCCAATCTTCTTCTGATGCAGGCAGAATTTCTGTGCAGACTGCTCTCGCCTTCTCATCTCCGCGAATCTCCACCTGATGATTGTTCAGGCGCTTTACAATACCCGGCAATGCCTGCTCTAAAACATTTTCGTGGATCACAAGAGATTCGCATGCATTACACACACCAAGACGCTGTGTCTTCGCATTTTCAATGATTTCCGCAGCCATCACTACATCCGCACTCTCATCCACATAAATATGACAGTTTCCGGTTCCTGTCTCAATTACCGGCACTGTACTGTTCTGCACCACAGTAGAGATCAACCCGGCACCGCCTCTTGGAATCAGAACATCAATATACTCATGCAGGCGCATCATCTCCGTGGCAACTGCTCTGCTCGTATCCTCTACAAGTAGGATCAGATCCTGGGATAATCTGGCTTTGCGAAGTCCGGCCTTGATCACCTGTACGATTGCTTTGTTGGAATTGATCGCATCACTGCCTCCCCGCAGGATCACTGCGTTTCCGGTCTTAAAACACAGCCCGAACGCATCTGCTGTGACATTTGGTCTGGATTCGTAAATAATACCAACAACACCGAGCGGCACTCTCTTTTTCCCGATACGCAGTCCATTCGGCCGGTTTTTCATGGAAAGGACTTCCCCGATCGGATCTGAAAGCCCTGCAATCTGTCTCAAACCTTCCGCCATTGCCTCAATCCGTGCTTGGGTCAGTCTCAATCTGTCCTGAAGTGCTTCGGACATCCCCTGTTCTCTTGCAGCCTCCATGTCCTTCTCGTTTTCTGACAGCAACTCTTCTTTTCGCAGACATAATTCTTCTGCCACAAATTCAAGCCCTCTGTTCTTTTCAACGGTCGTCAGCTTTGCCGCTGCCCTTGATGCTTCTTTTGCTCTGCATCCCAATGTCTCCATATACGTTTCCATACAGTCTCCTTTCCTGATACCATCTAAACCTTCTTTTCCCGTTTTGCCTGTCTGCGGAACTCTGCCCGTTCAGGCGCCACCTCTTCTGCCATCTCTTTCTGATGCTGCTCTGACAAAAACAACGTTCCTACTTTTTTACCATTCATCACATCATTGATCGAATAAATATTATCCCCGTTTGCAATGATCATATCTGCCCCTGCTGCAGTGGCAATTTTTGCAGCCTTGATCTTAGTTGCCATACCCCCTGTCCCGCAATCACTGGATGCTCCTTTTGCCATGTTTTCCAGACCCCGCCCGATCTTGCCGACCGTATGGATAAATCTTGCATTCGGATTTTTTCGCGGGTCATCTGTGTACAGCCCATCGATATCTGACATCAGGATCAGAAGATCCGCATCCACAAGCCGGGACACATATGCCGCCAGTGTATCGTTGTCTCCGAAGTTCCCATAAGAAAGCTCGTCCACCGAAATGGCGTCATTCTCATTGACGATCGGGACAACCTGCATCTTAAACAACTCATCAAATGTCTGTTTTGCATTTTTGCGGCATTTGGCATTTGTCACAGATTCTTTTGTGAGCAGAACCTGTGCCGTGAGCTGTCCGTATTCGTTAAACAGCTTTTCATAGATCATCATCAGCTTCCCCTGACCGACTGCCGCACATGCCTGTTTTTCAGACTCCGTCTGAGGACGCCTGTCCATTCCCAGGGCATTTTTCCCAACTCCGACTGCACCGGATGAGACAACGATCACTTCTTTTCCTTTATTCCTGAGATTGATCAAAATACGAACAAACTTCTCCAGCTTCTCCAGATTGATATTTCCTGTTTCTTCATAAGTGATCGTGGAAGTTCCCACTTTGATCACAATCCTCTGCTTATTCAGCAGTATGTCTTTTCTGTCCATCTTTTTGTACCCTCTTTTTTCATTCCTGTATCTTCTATAAAATGTCGATCTGACACATCTTCATTGCCTCCAGCGCCTGCATGTGACTCTCCACCGTCACTCCTGCACAGCAGGACGCATCCACCTGTACGGGAACCTCTGGCAGAAACGCCTTACAGAGCATGGCATTGGAGATCACGCAGATATCTGTACAAAGCCCGATCAGCGTAATGCTCTCGATCGAAGTCTCTTCCTGGATCTGCTCCAGCTTTTTCACAAGCTCCCTGCTTCCGAACGTTTCTTTATCAACAGGCGCCTCTGTCAGAAGATCTGCGATCTCCTGTCTGATCTGCCAGCCTTTTGTTCCACGGATACAATGTCTGACCGGAAGTTTTTTTCCTTCTGCCGTCTCCAGATAGTTCTCTTCGTGGGTATCTCTTGTCGCAAACACAGTTCCATCAAATGTCTGTATCTTTTTCACTACTTCAGGAACAATCCTTTGCGCCTCTTCTGTGCCCAGAGAACCATCAATAAAATCATTCTGCATATCTACTACAACTAATATATTCATACACATTCTCTCCTAATCCACAGTTTACAATACCCTTATTATAACTGATATTGGATCGCTTTCCAACAACATATTTGCATCCGCTCTGTATTCCCCTTTTTATTTTATGCATACTTTTTGAATTTTATTGTATATTTTTCACTTTTTTCCATTTTTCTATTGCATATTTATGAATTTAGGTGTATATTACTGATTAGCTTCTAAAGCGTAACGGTTTTGTCATACACGATTGGCAACAACATATCAGACAATAGAGATTTTTTAAGGAGGATATCATTATGAGTAAAGAAAAAGTTGTATTGGCGTATTCCGGAGGACTTGACACGACTGCCATCATACCATGGCTGAAAGAGAATTTTGATTACGAAGTCATCTGCTGCTGTATCGACTGTGGTCAGGGCGAAGAACTGGACGGATTAGAGGAACGCGCAAAATTATCCGGCGCTTCCAAACTCTACATTGAAAACATCATCGACGAATTCTGCGACGACTACATTGTTCCATGTGTGAAGGCCGGAGCAGTCTATGAGAACAAATATCTGCTTGGAACTTCCATGGCTCGTCCGCCGATCGCGAAAAAACTGGTAGAGATTGCCCGCAAAGAAGGCGCTACTGCAATCTGCCACGGTGCAACAGGAAAAGGAAATGACCAAATCCGTTTTGAACTCGGAATCAAAGCGCTTGCACCGGACTTAAAGATCATTGCTCCATGGCGTATGACAGATGTATGGACCATGCAGTCCCGTGAAGATGAGATCGAATACTGCAAAGCTCACGGTATTGATCTTCCATTTGATGCAAAACACAGCTACAGCCGTGACCGTAATCTGTGGCATATCAGCCACGAAGGACTGGAGCTGGAAGATCCTGCATGTGAGCCAAACTACGATGACCTTCTTGTTCTTGGTGTTTCTCCTGAAAAAGCACCGGATGAAGGAGAATATGTCACCATGACATTTGAAGCAGGTGTTCCGAAAAGCTTGAACGGAAAAGAAATGAAAGTATCTGAGATCATCACAGAACTCAACAAACTTGGCGGAAAACACGGAATCGGAATCATTGACATTGTAGAAAACCGTGTTGTTGGAATGAAATCCCGCGGTGTTTATGAAACTCCTGGCGGAACGATCCTGATGGAAGCACATGACCAGCTGGAAGAACTTGTACTCGACCGTGCAACCTATGAAGTAAAAAAAGACATGGGAAATAAAATGGCACAGATCGTATACGAAGGAAAATGGTTTACACCGCTTCGCGAAGCAGTCCAGGCATTTGTGGATGTCACACAGCAGTATGTGACCGGAGAAGTAAAATTCAAGCTTTACAAAGGAAACATCATCAAAGCGGGAACAACTTCCCCATACTCATTATACAGTGAATCCCTTGCAAGTTTCACAACCGGAGAGCTCTATGATCACCACGATGCAGAAGGATTTATCAACCTGTTCGGACTTCCTCTGAAAGTGCGTGCAATGAAAATGCAGGAATTAGAAAAATAGGATAAAATAAAAAGATGGCGAAAGCTCATACACGAACTTTCGCCATCTTTTATTTGAAAACAGCTGTTTATTCTGTCTCTCTGTCATTTGTCAGTTTTAATTGATCCAGTACAAAGAACAGAAGTCCCATCAGCATTCCTGTCACACAGGCAAGTACCATTCCGGAAAGCTGAATCCCACCAAATTCTACGGAAATTCCGGACAATCCTGTCACAAAGATCACGGATGTCATTGCCATATTTCTGGAACGGCCGTAATCCACCTGCTCTTCTACCAGAATACGGATACCGGAAGTTCCGATCATTCCGTAAAGCAGGAACGAAATTCCACCGATAACCGGTCCAGGAATGGAATTAATCAGCATTGTCAGTTTTCCAATAAAGGAACAAATAATAGAAAGAACAGCTGCTCCTCCGATCACATATACACTGTATACCTTTGTCATTGCCATCACTCCGATATTTTCCCCGTAAGTCGTTGTCGGTACAGAACCGATAAATCCGGAGATCATAGTGGAAAAGTTATCTGCAAAAAGAGAACGGTGAAGTCCAGGTTCCTTCAGCAAGTCTCTGCCGATGATCTTACTCGTCACGATCTGATGTCCGATATGCTCGGAAGCGATCACAAGAAGAACCGGCAGCACAATGACGATTGCCTCCCACTTGAATTTCGGTGCAGAAAAATTCGGAATTGCCAGCCAGGACGCCGTACTCACACTTGAGAAATCGACAATTCCACAGATAACAGCGGCCACATATCCGGCAATGATCGCGATCAGAATCGGAATTACCGCAAAAAACTTACGGAATACCACTGATCCAAGCACTGCAACTCCTAAAGTCACAAGAAATACGATCACATTCTTCGGATCGATCACCTCGTCTTTTAATCCTGCATTGGATGCCGCAGTTCCTGCCAGTTCCAGACCGATCAGTGCAACAACCGGTCCCATGGCTGCCGGCGGCAGTACCACATGGATCCAGTCAGACCCGAACTTATAGATGACCAGCGCCAGAATGCAGCCTAAAAATCCGACTGCAACGAATCCACCCAGCGCATACTCGTATCCCCATTTGCTGATCACAACTCCTGCCGGAGCAAGAAATGCAAAACTGGAACCTAAATATGCCGGAGCTTTTCCCTTTGTGATCAAGATAAATAGCAGTGTTCCGATTCCGTTCATAAACAGTACAACTGCCGGGTTGATCCCGAACACAAACGGAACAAGCACGGATGCCCCGAACATGGCAAACATGTGCTGAATGCTCAGTGGAAGCAGCATCTTAAAGGGCACTTTTTCTTCCACCTGAATGATTTTCTGATTTTCCATTGAAAAATCCTCCCTATCCTTTTCCTTTGTAGTTTCAATCTTTCCTATTGTACCAGATTCTCCTGCCGATAACCAGACTTTGTTTTGAGAAATATTTAAAGCACTTCCTCAAGCACTCTTTTGACATTCTGATACGAAAGCTTATCCAGCTGACGTTCCGTCATTCCTGCCTTTTTCAAAGCATCCCATACACACTCGATCTCTTCAATCCCGCGAAGCCAGTTCTGCCCTGCCTCAAATCCATCGAAATCTGTTCCCAGTGCCACAGAATCCTCTCCGGCTTTTTGCAGGATATGCATCCCATGCTTTGCAATATCCAAAACCTCCGCTGACCGATCGCTTTGTAAAAACTGCGGATAAAAATTAAGTCCCACAACACCTCCGCATTCCCCGAGTGCACAAAGCATCTCATCCGAAAGATTTCGCGGGTGCGCACAAAGTGCGCGGGCATTAGAATGAGACGCTATAATCGGTTTTTTGCTCAGCCGGATACAATCCCAAAAGCCACCGTCTGACAAGTGAGAAACATCCACCAGCATTCCTCTTTCGTTCATTTCTTCTACCATCTGTTTTCCAAAAGATTTCAATCCCTTTTGCATCTCCTGTGCATTTCTGCTGTTCGGACTTTCGGCCTACAGCAACCTCTACATCGTATTCCGTATTGCCAAGGTCTTGCGTGTGCAGTTAGGCGGAGATGTGCGTTATTTCACGGAATACTATGCTCCGGACTATGCCCCCATCATCCAACAGTTCACGGTTCAGTCGCCGGAAACGCGGATGAAGTTAGGCAACTATCCCATTTGCAACGCCTACGTCAACCTCTTCCTGAAGCACTGCCGTTTTTATGTGAACGTAAACCATGTAAACAACGGAACGGGAAACAAGAACGCATTCCTCGTCCCCCACTATCCCATCAATCCGATGAACATCCATTTCGGACTCTCGTGGAACTTCTTCAATTAATCCTTGATAAAAGACAATGAAAAGAACAGTCATATTCACGGATATAGCCTTAGTGCCAACCTTCGTCCTGACTTTCTACAGCGGCATCAAGTTACACGTGGCCGGACATGGCACCTCTCACGAAGTCTGGCACAACTTTGCCTTATTCCATATCATTACCAGCCTGCTCTTCCTCGCAGCTTGTATCATGCACATACGTTCGCACGCCGCATGGTACAAAGGGTTGTTCCAGAAAGGCCTTGGGAAAAAAAGCCGTATCACACTTTGGACAACCGTGGCCTTCATCCTTGCCACATCCACCGGCATAGTCCTGCTGGGCGTGGAGGGCGCAAATTCTGGAATAGGCATGTGGCATTACCGCATAGGTTTGACAAGCAGCGCACTGATGCTGATTCACATCAGCAAACGTTTCATTCCTCTATGCAGCTCCTTGCGCAAAAAACACTAATATATCAATCCATGAAACAAACCATCGACATCACCCATTGGAACCGCAGGGAGCATTTCGAATTCTATTCACAATTCGTCGCTCATTTTTTCGGCATCACCA